>Ga0123355_10003464_pt1 | contig 22612 bp, 18 predicted proteins | sample TergutEmb28metaG_3_FD_89872 | JGI IMG/M metagenome (GOLD analysis project Ga0123355, IMG submission 89872) | Embiratermes neotenicus P1 segment gut microbial communities from Petit-Saut dam, French Guiana - Emb289 P1 | ecosystem: Host-associated > Arthropoda: Insects > Digestive system > Gut ... | reverse complement strand
TTTTGGAGTTCTTTTATTACATAGGCGGATAGATTGAAGGCTTGAGCATTTATGTTGCCGTCGATTTGGTCTGCTAATCGTTTTGGGGTGAAGGATTTGTACTCGGATTTTAGTGCGTTTATCCACTTGCCCCATAGGGATTCAAAGCCGTTGCATTTTCTTGCCCACGCTAGGAAGTTGCTGTATTGCTCTTCGGTGAAAATGGGAATGCTTGGTATTATTTTGCCTTCCGAAATGGCGCAGAGGTTGTGGGCAGTGGCGGTTGCTGCGTCTTCTTCGTTGGGAATTGTTAGCGTGTGGTTGGGGTTTATTCCGTTGATGTAGAAGTCTGCTTTGCCGCTTAATAGCGCGCTTAGTGTTTGACTGAAAGTGTCGCCTACCCAGAAATAATTAAAGCGTCCCGCTTGTTTGTCGCTTGAATTGTAATTGTACGCATAACCGTTCATGCCCGCGAAACGCCAGTCGAGTTTCTCAAGACCTTCGTTCACAATGAACCAGCCATGCCCGCCATCTTTGCGCGGTGGGAAAACTTGCCGCGCATTGTTATTGCTTTTCACATACACAATCGCAGGTACTAATATGTGTAGCAAGTGGGCAATGTCAAAATCCTTGCCGTAGAATCCTATTTCTCGTACTTGGCTTTCTGTGGACTGGATATAATTCCAAATTGAATCCGTAATTTCGCCCACCATTGCTTCATTTAAAAAGGAATCCATTTGCATACCTGCGGGCGTAATAATTAAATTGGTGGCAAATTTACTGCCTATTTGCTCGATTGCGTCGCCCCATGTCATGTCTTCCAAAACGTCTTCGATGTAGAGGGTTGGCACGCCCGTTGCCAAACTGATTTCCTCCAAAGTTAATGGTGAATCGTAGCATACTTTCGCAATCGCTTTTTGTAGCTGGGTGTTTAGATACTTGTTTGGGTCAAAACCTCCGTTGCACATTACGTGCATTTTTACGCGTTCATAATTCTTTTCCATGTGCGTCATCCTTTCCTTTATTTTTTCTCTGCCGACATGAAGCCGCCATTTTACCGCTTCAACCGAAATATTGTGACGCTGTGCAATAGCGCGGGTATCAAGCTGGCGAACATAATAGTCCACCATAATATCCCGATACATAGTACTTAACGTATGCAATGCGGTGAATACTGCATTCTCTGAATCGTCTTCCTCGTTGGCGGTTGCTGGGAAATGTTCGTGGCCGTATAAAACAACAGCTTCACCCTTTCTAGCCTGAATCATTCTCGCATATCTATTATGCGCCACTCGCCAAACATAGCCGTCCAAGTTGGAAACTTTTGCAAAGTCAATCTGCAAAATGCATAGCAAAATTTCCTGCGACAAGTCTTCCGCATCAGCCCTAGACGCTAACCGCTTTAAGCAAAACCGATAAATCGGCTCTACATACTGCAACACCGCATCATTCATATGTGTTCTCCCTTTTCACAAATTTCGGTTGTGCCTATAGCAAACGTTTTTCAATGTCGTTTGCTATATATAAAGTGCATGGATTATGATATAGGATAGGTGATTTGCAAAAAAATTTTTAAATCTTTTATATGCCTGTAATGTTTTTGTTTATACGTGGGTTCTTAGAATAGGAGGATTGATTTTATGACTTTTAAAAAGCGACTTATTTTAGTTTTTTCGCTGACTGTTATTTTGTTGTTGGTTACATCGTGTATTACTATGCCATTTCCTACTCCGTCGCGGGGTACGGTGTTGTCGTTGCCGTTTCCAGTGGCGAGTGATGCGCCTGTGGGGGTTAGTTCTGCGGAAATTAGGATTTCATGGGAAGATACCGATAGGTTAATTGATAGTGTTTACGATTATCTTAGTTATCGTGGTATGTTTACTGCCGAGTATACTATACGCTTTGATGGTGATGAACCAGCAAATATAAAAATCGCCCAGCCTATACCAGTAGCGAGGGCGACATTTGAAGAGGATTACGACAGGGAAATTTTCGTACATGTTGACGGAATACCCGTCGAAGTTGTGGGTTATATGGTTCGCGAAAACATAACGCATACAGGGACGGAAAATTTAGCGGGAATTAACACGCCAATTCTTGAGACTTTCATGCGTGATGCTCGTTTCCATATAGACGATGGAATTTTTGCCGCAACGGTCTTTGATTGTGATGCACCTGCGACTTTGCACACTTTTGCGGTAGACGTACCGCATGGAGTTGGGTTGCAATATCTTAGAATATACTTTCGCTACGACCATGAACGAACGGCGGTAGTTTACTCGACATCTTCCAGTCAAGGGCTAACTAACCAAGGTTTTACTCCCCGCTATAATAGCGAGTTAGGTTTGGCGGAGATTCGCAACTCTATGCGGTTTTCGCGGGGTGCTGATGATGCTGGCAGGGGCGGCTCAATTAATGTGCATCTCTTGTTAATGGGCGAAGACACCCTTACATGGGATTACGAATTGTCATTTTGGGACGGGGCAAGACCCGTTGAAATCCCCAACGTATTCACCTTCGTAGACACAAATTACGAAACGCCACGAAACTACTTTCGTCAATTTCAAGAAGGGTTACTCCTTGACCGCCACACAGGCATAAACATTGACCCCGATTTACTAATGCGTTGGGTTGATAACAACGTGGCGAACGACACACGATTTAATTTTGCAAATTTGAATAGGTTTGTTTTGCCACGCAACCCGAATGCAATTGTCGTCGAGATTCCTTTCGAGTCGGGGCAGGAACGCGTGTTTAGCATTTCATTTCCAGTGCATTCCAGCGGAGAATGGAATCGTGAATCGGACTACAGCCTTTTCCACCACACAATCCTAACAGAGATGGCGCAACATTGGGATTTCTTTGAATCCCTAACCATTATAGCCAATCACCCCGAAAATATAGAAGAATATGCTCTTCCTGAAGGCTTTGAAACTTTCAACAATTATTCTGCAATCACCTTGCAAAACCCCAGCGACAACGTAAATTTGGGCTTCGTATTACCCGACGAACGCGAAACTCCAAGTGTATTTCGGCTTTTAATTGTAGCCGCCGCCATTATCGCCATACCTGTAGTAGTAGCGGCAGTTATACTCTTTTTAATCGTGGGTGCTATCGGAGGGGGTATCGTACTAATCTTGAAAAAGAAAAGCCGCAAATAATCGCGGCTTTTACATAATATATCGTAACCGAACTTGCATGTCTTCTGTGTCAAGCTGGATTGTCATTTCTGCGCCAATGCCTACGGAAATCCCCTTTGTGATATTCTGCGCCATAAAATCTTTCGTGAACTTTACGTGAGGATTTTTACATTTAATAAAAAGCTGTGGCAAATGAGATGGCGCGGTTGGTGACGGGGTAAAAGTTACAGTATTAAATGCAGGGTTGACTTCTTTCCCAATAAGTCTAGTCAAGTTTGTGTGGCGACCATGTTCAATTAAGTTACGAGTAATTGGCGAAATGGAACGGCTATTGCCGTCAATGACTTCAATCGAAAGTTTGCCAGTGAATACGCGCTTGCGTTTTGAACGGTTTGCAAGCACTAGAATAAGCAATAGTACCACCGCGCCTGTAGCCGCTATCGCTATGATTGTATTGCGGGAAATGGTAGAGACTTCGGAATGGTTTGCGATTTTTTCTGCTGATATTTCGTGTAGGTTTAGTGCATCTATTTTTGCTTGCAATGCGGCTTCTGCTTCGATTTCAGAGGGTGATAATGTTTCGTCGTTTGCGGAAGGGATTTCGTTGCCCTCTATTCGTAATTGCGGAGCGGTTATCATTGCGTGGAAAAATGCTTCTATTATTGGGGGAATATCTTCCGCATGTGCAGTCTCGAAGGATAACCCGTATGTTGCTTCTGCAATATGGTTTATGTACGCTAGTGCTAAATTTCCATCTACATTCAGCCCGATTGTGTGAATTGGAATTTGCAACTCCCGTGCGGTGTCTATTACATCGTATACTTCCTGCTGGGCTGATAGATTTGTGCGCACGGTTGCGGGATTTACATTCATGTTGCCGTCGGTTAGGAAGATTATTATGCCCTGTCGCGGGGCTGTTTCGTCTTCGCCATCTTGCAGAATACGCATTGCTTCAACTAACCCCACCCCATGGTCTGTCCATGAAGCGTATTCAAGCCTATGTATGAACTCGTACAACATGTCCCTGTCTTCTTGCGAATGAATTTCCGTCAAGTCTAAACTGCGTTCAACCCTTCCCGCGTAGGATACTATGCCTACGCGGTCGCGTCCTTCCGTTAGCATGTCTATGAAAAGATTCATTGCGTCGCGGGAGATTCTGTTAGGGTCTGCTGTTCGCATTGAAAGACTTACGTCCAACACCAACACTGCGTCTATTGGGATTAGGTTTTCCGTTTCTGCTGTCGCGAAAACTTCACCCGTCGCGAATAGAATCAGCCCTATTATAATTACAAATGCTGCAATTTTTTTCATGTTAAAACCTCCGCTACAAGTTGTTGGGCTGTCATGCTAAAATTTCCTTATCCAGCCGCTATAAACACCACCCTTGTGCTTTCTGCCTTTGGTGGCTGCGACGTGTAATCGTCACGCATTGCCACCGACACAAAGCCCGCCTCAATTAACATATTGCAAACGTCCACCAACGGATATGCCCTTTGGCGGTGCAATTCTGAAAATGATTCGGTGTTATCGTTGTCGTTTTCATAGTAAAACGTCATATGGTATTCGTTGATTTTTGTTTCGGGGTTATAGTGGTTTTGCCATTCGTAGGCTTCGCCGCCTTCGCCCTTGTCCTCGAAAATTAGGTTTTCAAACTCTTTAAATTTATATTCCGTGTTCATGTCAAACATGAAAACTCCGCCCGCATTTAAGAAAAGTCGTACACGCTTAAAAACCGTTAGCAAGTCCTCATCAGTAAGAATGTAATTCATACCATCACAAACACATACAACGGCATCAACCGTACCATATAAATCCAACTCGCGCATATCCTGCGCTAAAAATAAAATTTTCTCGCCCTGTTCATACGCTTTGCGATTTGCTTCCGCTAACATATCCTCGGAAGCGTCTACGCCAATTAAGTCATACCCCATTTTTGCCAAACGTAATGTTATATTTCCCGTGCCACATGCTAAATCCAACACCAGCAGTTTTTTGCTTTGAAAACTGCAACTGGCTTCGAGACGTGCATGTTGCCCAGAATGCAGGTTATCGGCGAAAGGCGGCTGTGCCGCTGTCGCTAACAGGTCGTTTATGTACGCTGCCCATGTGTCATAGGGCGCGTCTGTCATTAATGCGTCGTACATACTTGCAAAACCTTCGTAACAATTCATTCCATTTGCTCCTTCTTTTTTCGCCGCGCTAAAATTCCGCCTATGCGGCCGCTTTCTTTTGCGGTTAGACTTTTCCAGCCGCTTGCGTTTACTTTGTCCATTAGCCCTAGTTCTTCGGCAATCTCTAACTTCATTATATCATTTGCGTTTATTTTTTCACTCACAAACATCACCTCTTAAAAATATTATTTCAACACGTAGTAAATTTTATACAAAATATTGTGTATTCTCGGCAAATAAGGTATGATAGTGAAGATGCCACAATTCATTACAATAAAAACAAGGGGGAGGGTGCAATTGCTAGGTGTAGGAAATCCGAAAATTCGCGTTGCTATATCTGACCCCAAACTAAAGGATAAAATCAAGGTAGACCTTACGGGCAATGCCGACCATATTTTTTGGCATATCCGATTCAACCTTCCATTAGACCCATCAACGGTAAACGAAAAATCTATGGAAGTAACAGATACCGAAGGTTATGTAATGCGTACAGACATCTCATATCATGCAGGTTCAAACCAAATTGCAATTTCTCCACTGGACACATACGAGGAACAGCGGTATTATTTATTAAAAATATCCAAAAAAGTTAGGTCGGCAAAAGGACAGAACTTGAAGACCATCATAAATGTGTTGTTCAAGCTGGAGCAACGGCGAATAGCAGAATACAGAACCATGCGGGAAGATGTTCCAGTACCCGAATCGCGCCCACGCCCTCCCAATTACGACGAGATGCAAAAAGACTACGTCCCAAACGATTTGGATAACTATATGGATAATCTTCCACTACGCACAAAAATGGCTCCTGAAAGCGTAATGATTAATCCTCTTCTTGCAATCGCAGGATTTATCACGGTGCTTATAGCCTTTTTTGTAGCAAATACCATAGCAATCATAGTGGGGATTATACTTTCAATTCTTGGTGCGGCGCATTTTTACGCACAGTGGAAAAATAAAGTTATTCGTGGTAAGATGTTATACAATAAAGGCGTTCGGCATTTTAACAAAATGCAGTATCAATTAGCGAAAGCTGCCTTTAAAAAGGCTCTCGATACTAACCCCGCCAACGAACTCGCCAGATATGGCTTGGTGCGGGTTGGTATATACAAATAGGAAAGCGGAGGGAAAAAGTTATGGATTTACTCACAAGGTCAGATTTTGACGGACTAGCCTGTGCCGTACTTCTTCGTGAAATTGGGCTGATTGGCAAATGGAGATTTGTCCACCCTAAAGATTTGCAAGATGGTCATGTTCGTGTTACTGCTAATGATATTCTTGCCAATGTTCCATATGTTGCAGGTTGCGGCATGTGGTTCGACCACCACACCAGCGAATGGGAAAGAATCGGCAAACCAGAAGGTTTTGTTGGTTCGCTAAGAAAAATGGATAGCGCGGCTCGCGTAATTTACGAATACTTTAAAGACCGCTACGACCTTACAAAATTTGATTCAATGCTTGTGGAAGTAGACAAAGTTGACGCTGGAAAACTCACAGCTGACGATATTCTAAACCCTAAAGACTGGGTGCTTTTGGGCTTCCTTTCCGACCCACGCACAGGTCTAGGACGCTTCCGCGATTTCCGCATAAGCAATTACAGCCTAATGGAAGAACTAATCGACCTATGCCGCACAAAACCAATCAAAGAAATTTTGGAACACCCCGACGTAAAAGAAAGAGTTGACCTCTACAACGAACAAACCGAACTCTTTAAAGCAATGCTTAAAAAACACACAGCCGTAAGAGGAAACGTAATCATTACCGACCTTCGCGGAATCGAAACAATTAACGCGGGCAATCGCTTCCTAATATATAGCCTGTTCCCAGAGCAAAACATGTCTATGTGGATAATCGACGGCAAAAACAAAGAAAACTGCGCAATCGCTTGCGGTTACAGCATTTTGAATCGCACTGCCACCGTTGATGTTGGCTCTGTGCTTCTAGGTTATGGCGGCGGCGGCCATAAGCAAGTAGGAACATGCCAAGTTCCCTACAACGATGCAGACAAAGTAATTAACGAACTTGCCGAAAAACTACAATAAGGACTGATTGCAATGCGTCATATTAACACAATTTCAACTGGAAATATAAATAAAGAGCGTCAACATGGAATCGCTTGCGGCGAATGTCAAACATCTTGCCAATCCGCCTGCAAAACTTCCTGCACAGTCGCTAATCAAAACTGCGAACAATCAGACGTTCTAACAACGTCTCCGCTTCGTGAAAAACCGCTTAGTAGTAGAGTTAGAACCGTTTTTCGCGTACCAATCGCGTAAATAAATGATTCATTGTTTTTCCATCGGGTCGCGTAACATGGTGCTTGATGTGGGCAGCGGCGCACTGCACCATGTTGACGACACGGCTTTTGACGTTTTAAAGGCGGCGGCGGTACAGCCGCTTTTTGCCGATAAAGTGAATGCGGGACATTCTGTACGTCTCGAAGCCGTTTACCAAGTTTTAGATGGTGCGCCCTCGGCTCTTCAAGCTGAGGTGCGTTCCCTTATTGATGCTGGGCAACTTTTTTCGCCAGAAAATCATGTAGCTGTGCAGGCGCATATGTCTGAGCGTAAGCCTGTTATTAAAGCACTCTGTTTGCATATTGCGCATGAGTGCAATTTGCGTTGTGCGTATTGTTTTGCAGGGCAGGGGAATTACTCCGAAACTGATAGGGGGCTAATGCCCTTAGAAATAGGCAAAAAGGCCTTGGATTTTCTAATTGAGCAATCGGGTATGCGGCGCAACCTTGAGGTTGATTTCTTTGGCGGCGAACCCATGCTCAATTTTGATGTCGTGAAAGAAATCGTAGCCTATGGCAGAACTCGCGAAGCCACCACAGGTAAGAATTTCCGTTTTACTTTAACAACCAATGGCGCGTTTTTAACAGCCGAAAATATTGAATACATAAACCAGAACTTCGACAATGTTGTTCTAAGTCTTGACGGGCGAAAGCATGTCAACGACCGTATGCGTACCGTACAAAACGGCGACGGAAGCTACGACGATATTTTCCCAAAAATCAAAGCTTTGGCGGAATCGCGCAAGCATACACAATATTACGTTAGGGGAACTTACACTCGACACAACCTTGACTTTGCCGCAGACGTACTACATCTTGCGGATTTAGGCTTCAAAAATATTTCAGTAGAACCAGTGGTTGCGCCACCAGAAAAAGATTATTCTATCCGTGAAGAAGATTTGCCCGCACTATTTGCAGAGTATGAAAAATTAGCGCATGAACTACTAAACCGCGAAAACAATGGGCGTGGCGTGCATTTCTTCCATTTTGAAATGGACATAACTGGCGGCCCTTGCATTGCCAAACGCGTTACTGGTTGCGGCGCGGGTTCGGAGTATTTGGCGGTTACGCCTTCTGGTAAGCTGTATCCATGCCATCAATTTGTAGGTGATGAACGCTTTCAAATAGGTGATTTAAACTTGGGCATAATAAACAACGACAAAACAAAAGATTTCGCAACATGCCAAGTTTTTGATAAGCACGAATGCACGAAATGCTGGGCGCGATACTATTGCAGTGGCGGTTGCATAGCCACGGCCTACTATGCCAATGATAGTATTCTAAAGCCCGACAAAATAAGTTGCGAGCTTATGCGCAAACGCATAGAATGCGCATTGTATATTTTTACCGAACGCGCCAGCAATCGTTAAGTTGCTTGTGCGTTCAGTCTTATATTGTAGGAGGTGTTACAATTGGCAGGGCATTCAAAATTTGCGAACATAAAACATAGAAAAGAAAAGAATGATTCCGCACGCGGTCGAATATTCACGCGTTTGGGGCGTGAACTTGCTATGGCGGTGAAGCATGGCGGCGGGGGCGACCCCGTTGCAAACGGGCGATTGCGTGATGCAATCGCAAAGGCAAAAGCGGAGAACATGCCAAACGACACAATCGAGCGGAGCATAAAAAAAGCCGCAGGTAATATAGACCAAGTAAACTTTGAGTCCGTGACTTACGAAGGTTATGGGCCTGCGGGGGTTGCGGTAATTGTTAAAGTTTTGACGGATAATCGCAATCGGGCGGCCGCTAATGTTCGGAATGCATTTACAAAGGGCAACGGGAACATGGGAACTCCGGGTTGTGTGTCGTTTATGTTTGACGAGGTCGGACAGATTATGGTTGAAACGGATTGCGGCACGGACGAAGAATCATTAATGCTTCTGACGGCAGACGCGGGCGCAGACGATTTTATTGTTCAAGATGGCGGTTATGAAATTCTTACATCGCCAGAAAATTTTTCCGCCGTGCGCGAGGTTTTGGAAGCGCAGGGCGTTCCTATGGTGTCGGCGGAAATTACTATGCTTCCGCAAACATACGCTACTCTTTCAACTCCCGAAGAGTTGAAGCATATGAACAAAATGTTAGACCTGCTGGATGATGAAGACGACGTTCAAAATGTGTATCATAATTGGGAAGCATAGAGGAGGACTATATGGTACGTTTAGGCATAATAGGTTGTGGGATAATGGGCAAAGGTCATGCAAACAGTATACTTGAGGGCAAAGTTCCCAATTCAGAATTGACAGCCGTCTGCGACACAGACCCAGCCGCACTAGCGTGGGCAGAGGAACGAAACATAAAAACATTTGCAAAAACAAGTGACCTTTTAGCAAGCGGAACAGTTGACGCAGTAGTAATAGCCACGCCGCACTACGACCACCCAATTATAGCAATGGAAGCATTAGACAAAAATATTCATACAATGGTGGAAAAACCCGCTGGAGTGTACACAAAAGCCGTTCGTGAAATGAATGCAAAAGCCGCAAATTCTAGTGCGGTTTTCGCAATTATGTATAATCAGCGTACCAATCCGATTTATCGCAAAATGCGCGAAATGATACAAAATGGCGAACTCGGCGCGTTAAAACGCACATCTTGGCTGATTACTGACTGGTATCGTTCGCAAGCGTATTACAACGGCGGTGGCTGGCGCGCTACTTGGAAAGGCGAAGGCGGTGGCGTTTTAATCAATCAATGTCCCCACAATTTAGACCTGTGGCAGTGGATTTGCGGAATGCCCAAGAAAATCACAGCATTCACTCACAATGGCAAATGGCATGACATTGAAGTAGAAGACGATGTAACCGCCTACGTAGAATACGAAAACGGCGCGACAGGCGTTTTCGTAACCAGCACAGCCGATTGCCCTGGCAATAATCGCTTCGAGGTTCTGGGCGACCTAGGCAAACTTGTTTGCGAAAACGACCAACTAATCTACCACAAATTAAATATCTCCGAACGTGAGTTCAACCGCACCAACACAGAGATGTTCGCCGCGCCCCCAGCAGAAAAAATTATCCTAGACTGCGAAGGCGAATATTCTCAACACGCAGGGGTTTTGGCGGCATTTGTAGCAAAAATCAACGGCACAGGCGAACTTTTCGCACGCGGCGAAGAAGGCATAAACGGTCTTACAATTTCTAATGCAATTCATTTATCGTCGTGGCTAGGAAAGACCGTTGAACTTCCGCTAGATGAAGATTTATTTTTGGCTGAATTGAAAAAGCGGTGGAAATAGCGGCAGGCGGCACAGCCGCATTTTGCCGTTTACCTGCATTGGCAAGTTTAGTGTACGTCTCGAAGCCAGATGCGGCTTCATAACAAACCCCCTCTTGAGAGAGAATCCAAAATCTTCTCAAGAGGGGGTTTTGTTATATTTTATTTTTTTGGCGCGGGCGCATATGTACGTTCAAAAACTCATTTGTTATATACAGAAGTGCGAAAACATTAACCTCCTCCGCCGCTCAAGTCTGTGTAAAAGCCCGCAGACTTAGCTCGTTGGTAAATGCTTTAGGCATTCCGTAGAGTTGGGAGATGTTTGATTTTGGGAGATTTTTGCCATGTTCTCTCATAAGCATGATAATCAAAAAAATTTGTATCATGAGGAGTACCCGCGCCAAAGCGGTTCATAGTAGTTCCCCCTTTTGTCGAGATTTTCTAATGCATAATATGATGCACGAAATTGTTTGTTGCGTGTCCCACGATAATGTTGGGATTTTTTTTTATGTTTAGGGGAATAAAGGAAAGGGAGGTGGAGCTTATGAACAAACCAATTTTAACAATTAAAGACCTGCGCGTGCATTTTAATAAAAACGGAGATTGGTTCACGGCAGTGGACGGCGTTTCGTTGGAGCTTCGCGAGAATGAAATTTTCGCGCTGGTGGGGGAATCTGGTTCTGGGAAAAGCGCGCTTGCGCTGGCTGTAACAGGGTTGCACAACAAGAACTTCACAAAAATAGAAGGCAGTATCTGGCTTCGAGACGTATGTGTAGCCCCCAATACATGCAAGCGGCGAAAAGCGGCTGTGCCGCTGCCGCCACTGGTTTTTCAAGACCCGCTTTCCGCGCTTAATCCGCTTATGAAAATTGGGGCGCAAATTGAAGAAGCTCTTATCTATGGCACGAATTTATCCAAAACGCAGAGGAAAACGCGTGTGCTGGAGCTTCTTTCAGAGGTAGGTTTGAAAGACCCACAATACATCTACTCGCGATTGCCGCATGAGCTTTCGGGCGGAATGCGCCAGCGGGTTGTAATCGCAATGGCAGTGTCGTGCAAGCCCGAAATAATAATTGCCGACGAACCAACAACGGCCTTAGATGTAACAATCCAAGCGCAAATTCTAAAATTGCTAAAAAAACTACAACGCGAAACCAAAGCCGCAATTCTGCTAATAACCCACGACCTAGGGGTAGTTTCCGAAATCGCCGACCGTGTAGGCGTAATGTATGCAGGGAAAATAGTAGAAACGTCCAGCGTTGACGAATTATTTGATAATCCACGTCACACATACACGCGTTCTCTTCTTGAGTTAATGATTTAGATTGGGTTAGATGTTCGCCAAGGGGGGTGAGAAAATAAAATTTTGAGCATGGTTGCACTCATGATATAATCACCATAATAACAAGCAATCATGTGAACATAATTTATATTAGGTAGGGTAAATATAATTGAAAAAATGGGATACAGCGATTAAGCCTTCACCATATATTTGTCCAGAAAAATATTGTTTTCTTTGGCATGGAGATAAATGCGGTGAAGCATATAAAGCCTTTAACAACAACGACTGTATTCGTAAACCGCTGTGTCAACCCGATGCAAGAGATTGGTATGAACCTTGCGAACCAATACTTCGTCGAGACGGATTACCTGATGATTATTTTATATGTAAACACACCTATTGACCAAAAGGAGTATACAAATGCGTACAAGGAAGAAAAAATGGGCGGCGGGAGAATTAGAAAACAACCCGCGGATTTTGCGTAACGAAAGTGAATATTTCGGGCGGCTTGGCGAGTATTTTGGTGATGGGTTGCCTATTTATTTGGAGTTAGGCTGCGGAAAAGGGCGGTTTATAATTGAGACATCACGACAAATTGAAGGGGTTCATTTTGTGGCGGTGGAGCGAGACGAGACTATTTTAGCCACAGCGGCGCGTCGTGCGGAAGAGAAAGGCGCGGGTTCTGTGGTGTTTGTGTTAGCCGATGTTAGTGATGGGTTGGATTTTGTAAAGGCTGGGGAAATTTCGCGATTGTACATCAATTTTTGCGACCCATGGTCGCGCAAAAAAAAGTGGGCCAAGCGAAGGCTGACCCACGATACCTATTTGGAGTTGTACGAAAAATTGCAGATTCCCGAATTGTTTTTCAAAACGGATAACCGCGTGTTGTTCGAGGCTTCGCTGGAAAGCCTAAGCAGACGGGGCTGGCTGGTGAAAAATATATCGCTAGACTTGCACAACTCTGGCATGGAAAACAACATCATGACGGAGTATGAAGAAAAATTCTCCGCGTTTGGCCCAATTTACCGATTAGAAGCACAACCACAAGCTGTCGCGCATATACTATAACGATTTCGTTTGAAATTGGGCTTCGTCTGTCGTCAATTCTGCGTAGAAGCGTTCGCAGAATTGACTCGTCCTCAACCCATTTCAAATCGAAACGCCTATATAACGACCTCTTTCAAAGTCCAGCATTGTCTAGCTATGCAAGAGGTCTAATATCTTCCCCTCGCAACGGAGGGGCTTTGGGGGCGTTCCCCCATTAGAAGGAGTGACAGCCATGTGGTATTATCGTATGCGTCTTCGCAACAAGTTATTGCAAGCTTTTTATCGCCCTCGGGCTGCTCGAACGGGGTTGCTAGACGTTCCCTCAAAAACGCTATCTGTTTTCGACGAACTGGAAAACAGCATAGAAGAAAAAATCACACCGCTACTATCAGATTTATTTAAGTAGCAGAACTGACTTCGAGACGTACCCCAAACCTTACATTACACATAAGCGGCGTTGCCTATGGTGCAACCATCATTTCGGCGTAGGCTAGTTCTAATGCTGTTCTTACTGCCTCTTGCAGAATGCCTGTTGTAACGGGGTAATCTGTGCTTGGGTCAATGTGCGCGGTTTGATAACGGAGAATCTCTTCCGCCAAATCGCGCATTCTTGGCTCAAACAGTGGGTAGAATGTTCGTTGAACTTCGCCCATGTCTGTCATGTAAATTGATAAAATTTCGTTTTCGCTTACCGTTACACGTACATGTATCGGCTCGTCGTTTAGTATTATTGTGGACGCATATGTACCTGGTACGAATCGCGCCAGTGCCGCTGGCTGTTGGTATTCTCGTCCTCCCCTTGGAAGCAGTAGCACCAGTGCCATTATTAATATCACCAGCCCTGCAATTACTATCGCCCCTATTCGGACTAAATCCTTCTTATGTAATACAAAAATCCTTGCACCACCCATTTTGCGCATCCTTTCAATTTCTCATGTAGAAATGTTATGAAGGTTGTGCAATTTTTATGCAGAAAAGTTTAGGACGTGACGTTTATTACTGTTTGAAATGTTTCATACTGTTATCGAGGTGAGTTTTTGAAAACTATTTGGAGCGAAATAAAAAGTGATAAATTGGCGTTTTTTTGTTTGTTTTTCTTCGTGTCGATTGTTGTTGTGATTTTTGTGTGGGCTGCGTTGATTGACCTTGATTATGTTAATCGGGTTAATCTTAGGGCGCGTGACCTTTCGCCGCGTGTTGGGTTTCCGCTTGGTACTGACCCGCTGGGACGAAGCGTTTTGCCGTTGCTGGTTGTTGGTGCGCGAAATTCTTTAGTGATTGCGTTTACGGTTGCGTTTTTTTCTTCGGTGATTGGGATTGTTGTTGGTCTGTTTGCGGGGTTTTATGGCGGGCGGTTTGATAACTTGCTAATGCGCCTAATTGACTTTTTCACAATGTTGCCAACATTCATGGTGATTATGATGCTTCTAACCGTGATGGGTGGAACGATTTTTTCTATGACAGCAGTTTTTATAGTATTCGGCTGGATTGGAACGGCGCGGCTTACTAGAATGGTTACGCTACAGCAAAGCGCGTTAGAATATGTAAAGGCTTCCAAAACTCTTGGAACGCCTAATATAATCATAATTTTTCGGGAAATTTTGCCCAACATAATTTCCTTCATAGTGATTAATTTAACCCTAACCATTGCGGGAACAATCGGCATAGAAACAGGGCTTACCATGTTAGGGTTTGGGCTTCCCCTAACAACACCAAGCCTAGGGCATTTAATTTCATGGGCAATGAACCCTTTGAGTATGCAAATGCATCCGTGGCAGTGGTTGCCGTCGGCATTGTTCATTCTAATAATGGTGCTGTGCATAAACTACGTAGGACAGGCGTTAAACCGCGCCGCCGACGTAAAACGCAGACGCAGCGGCACAGCCGCTTTTCGCCGATAACATGTATTGGCAATCAATATATACGTCTCGCAGCCAGATACACAAAGATACATTCCCTTGCTGTTTATAGCATTAAACGCACTGCCAACAGGCTAAGGATTTATGACCACGAAAATCACGAAATGGCACGAAAAAATCCAACGACTGAGGAATTTTAGGAATGTTTATTTCGTGTATTTTGTGTTTTTCGTGGTCAAATTTCTTAACCTATTGACAGTGCGTTAAACGAAATGCTTTAGTCTAAAGCTTTACGCGCTATTTCGGCGGCGGATTCAAAGTCGGAGTGCAGTAAGCTTGCGGATATTTGGTCTAACATGTCTTTGGTTTTGTTTGACCATGTTTGTTCGTTAAGGGTTGCCATTACGTTTTTGGCGGCTTTTTTATTGTAGTTTTCGCAAGCGTCTTGTAGGGATTGCAGTTGTTCTTTTAGCAGTTGCGGGTCTGAATCTGGGGTATCGGGGGTTGCTTCTGGGGTTAGCTTCTGTACTATTTTGTCTAGGCTTTGTAGGAAGGATTCTGTTTCGGATTTTATTTTAGTTAAGTTGCTGGCGCGGGCGGCTTCTTCTAAGGCGTAGGCTATGTCGGAAAGCTCATGTTCGCCTATGTTTGCTAACGCGCTTTTCATTGCGTGGGTGTTGATTTTGTATAGCTTTATGTTTTCTTCGTCAAAATTCTGGGATTGCAATATGTCTTCCAAGACGGTTTTTACTTTTTCAGCATCACGCAAGAAAGAAGCCGTTAAGGCTTGCGAAAGCCCCGCCGTTACCTCCTCGACAGTATCTGGCTTCGAGACGGTTACTTCGCCTTGACTATCCTCCGTCGGCGAAACGCGACCTTGCCGCTGCCGCCGTTTCTTTACAAATTCCTTTAGGCAGTCGTCTAGTTTATCTACGTCAACGGGTTTTGAAATAAAACCGTCAAAGCCGTTTGTTAAGAAAATTTGCTCCTGCCCCGCTAGGATATTTGCGGTCATTGCTACTACTGGGTGGTTGTAGCCCGCTTCCCTAATGCGTCTTGTTGCTTCTATTCCGTCCATTTCAGGCATCATGTGATCCATGAAAATTATGTCGTAAACCTCTCCGCTTTTAATTTTGTCAACGGCTTCGATACCGCTTAGTACGGCATCTACGGAAAGTTTATAGGGCATCAGCAATCCCTTTGCTACATAGATATTAGATTCCACGTCATCAACCAATAGAATACGCCCGTAGGACATTATTTCGCGTTCTACTTTGGTGATTCTTTTTAGGGAATTTTTAACGGCTTCTATGTTTTGTAACCTTGCGGCATCTTCGCCAAGGATTTCTTTGCTGTGAATTTTTTGCGGAATACGCACCGTAAAAGCTGTACCCATGTCGGGTTCGCTATCTACATTGATATTGCCGCCCATTAGATTTACAAGCCTATAGGTTATGGTCATGCCCAGCCCACTGCCTTGTATGTCGCGATTAATATGCAAGTTTAGCCTGTTGTATTCGATTTCAAACAGGTCGTTTAATTGCGCTTTGGTCATGCCTTGACCCGTGTCTCTGATTTTGATTATCAGCATAATATCTTCGCTACGGATGGATTTGAATGATTCGATTGGTTCGCAGGTTATGGAAAGAGTTACCGTGCCTTGGCTGGTGTATTTGAAAGCGTTTGACAAAAGATTGTTCATTATTTGTTTTATGCGCAGGTCGTCGCCTTCCATTACTTTGGGGATATTTTCGTCTATGACAATTTTTAGGTCTATTGGTTTTTCGCCAATGTGCATCATGTTTAGCTGGATTGTCTCTACTATCATGTCGAAAAATTCGTATGGATTTGGGATAATTTCCATTTTGCCCGCTTCAACTTTGGAGATGTCCAAAATATCGTTAATGATTGACAACAGTAGCCGCGACGAGTGAGATATGCGCAGGAAAGCATCTTCTGTCTCTGGCGGGTGAGAAGCTTTTTGTAGCTGAATTTCCGTAATGCCAATAACGGCGTTCATAGGGGTGCGAATTTCATGACTCATTTGCGCTAGGAAACGCGTTTTTGCGCGTGATTCTTCCTCTGCAACTTCGCGAAGACGCGCCTCTCTTAGGTCGCGCATGTACAGCGCGACTCCTTGACCGCCTTGATACTGCACGGGCATTAGTGTGATTTCAACAAAAATTTCCTCGCCGCTAAGAGTATAACGATGACTTGTGAAAACACTATAACCATCTTCATATGTTTTTTCAATTTGATTTTTAATTAGTTCGGAAACATGCTCTGGTTTTTCGATGTACCCTGTGATTGTGTTGCGCCAATTGCGAATTAGGCACTGGCGAACCGTACACGAATTACGCCTATAATGCCAACATTGCGCGCAAGATTCATTGCAGAAACAAATTTCGCCGTCCTCTGACTCATACCTAAACGGCCCATCAGATGTTTTTGCCAAAAGATTTACCGCCGCTTGATTACATTCTACAACTTGATAATCCTTCCCAATCAACGCACTTGCTATGGGCAACGCGCCTATTAGAACAGCGGCGCGTTCATCTGCGTCGCGCAGACGCGCCATTGTTGCCTTTATCTCGCGAAGGTCTACAGTGTACGCCGCAACAAATATTTCCGACCCGCGCTTGTACCGCACGAATGTTATTTCCAGCGGCAAAGGCTCGCCCGTTAGGCTAAGGTTTACCCACTCAAAGCGCACTGTTTCGCCTTCAAATGCGCGGCGCAAATACATATAAAAATACTCATGAGAATGCTTTCCGTCGGGCTGGTACTGACCATGCAAAGTATAGAAATTCTTCAAGAAATCATTTAAGTTACGCTCTCCGAAAATATTTAGTAATTGCCTATTCGCGCTTACTATCTCGAAATTGCTATTCCAAATGCTAACCCCGTGCGGCGAGTTTTCGTATAGCAAATTGTTGAACTGCTGTTCCTCGCGGAATCTTTCCGTTGCGGCTCGAAGCTGTCGTAAATCTTGAGTGTAGGTTACAAGTAATGGTCGCCCGCCTTCCTGCACCACAACAGAACTTATATGCATTGGGACTGGTTCGCCTTGGAATGTTTGCAACAACCATTCCTGCCCCATTATAGAAGTGGCTTTGCCGCTAAATATTTCGCCAACCGTATTGCCAAACCTCTCCAACGTGCGTTGGCCGTCTGGCTGAAACTCTGGGAAAGTTTTCTGCCAGTTTGCCATATATTCTTCCCTGTCGGCAAAACCAAACTGATTTAACATTGTCTGGTTTACGCCCAAGATTACATTGTTTTCGTCGTATAGGTTCACGCCTATTGGCATTGTGTCCAAAATTGTTTTCCATCTTAGAACCGCTTCATGTTCGCGTGCCATCGCTTCCTTCACGGGGCGAAGGTCTGTCATAAATGATGCGATTAGGGCTTCTTTCTCGCGTCTTATTCGTATTAGCGTTGTCTCTACGGGGATTGGCTCATGCGTAACCGCGTGCTGACGCACAACCTCAAACCGCGCAAATCCTTCCTCGAATGCCTTCGTAAACATTTCCGCGCCTATTTTCCACGAAAGAGTGCCGCATGGTTGCTTTTCTGGAATAGTTTCCATAAACCGTTTGCCATATTCTTCAGGAGTTTTCAGCCCAAACATTTCCATTGTTTTCTTGTTGCAACTTACTAGATTATTCTGGTCGTCCCACACGCCCACTGCGAATGGTGCCGCTTCTAACAAAATTCTGTTCATTTCCTTCGCTTTGATTAGCTTTTTAGATGTCGCTGACACCTCTTCTGCAATAGCCAATAATGGACGCAAGTCCTGCGCAAACGCTGCAAGCATTTTTTTCGCGCCGTCTATTCGCACAAATGTTGCGTCTATTGGGATTTCTTCGCCTGTCGTATTTAGATGAGTGAAACGGAATCTTGAGATACCATTCTCAAATGCTTCAAGCATGTGCCGCTTCGCTTTTATCTTGGAATACTCGCCACAGGGCTGGATTTCTGGCTGCAACTCGAAAAATCTTGCCCTAAATTCTATTACGCTGGACACTCCAAATAACTGCAATGCCGCATTGTTGCAATCCAATAAATTAAACTCCTCGTCCCAGAAATGCCCCGCAATTGGATTAGCGTCATGTATTTGCCGCTGACGTGATGTTAGCCCACGCTCCATGTTGATTGCGGTGTTTAATGAGTTACTGTATCTTGTTACATCAAACGCATAACCCGTTACCAACGTTGATGTCTCGCGGGTTAGCGTTATATCCAGATGAATGATTTCGCCTTTTGCGTTAAAACATGGTAATTCTATTCGCGTATCGCCTTGGTACAATGCCATTTGAATATTTGTACGCAAGGATTCCATACACGCAGGTGGAAAAAATTCACTAAATCGCAATTTTGCTTCTGTCTTTAACTCCAACCCGTCCAACGCAAAAAGACGCGCCCACGCAAAATTACACGCTATAAGCACGCCTTTCTCATTAAAGGCACAGCCAGCCACTGGCAATCGGTCAAATACTCTTGATAGCATATCGGGCATTGTCTCGGCTTCTTTTGCCGTTATCACATCATTGTATATTGCTCCCAATTCCATATGTCATGCCCCCCCTATTACAATAATATTACAAAATTTGCTCCTTCCCCATTATGATGTTTACAAGAGGTGATGTCAAATGATTTTGGGCTATTTATATTGAGTTGTGATGCGTTCACTATTGCTGTATCATAAACCTACAAAAACAAAAGGAGATACAAGCATGAGAACAATAGAAATCCTAGACGATAAAAGCGACCTAGTGGTACTTTACGAACTGAAAGAACAGAAAGGAGCAACCCCATGACCAGCACTGCCGAAATAAAAGCTCGTTTTGAGGCCGCGTTATTATCCTTCGTGGATAAAATCAAGAAGGACACAAATATACGAGCAGTAATCTTATACGGAAGTTTGGCGAATGACACCGTATGGGAAAAGAGTGACATGGACGTAGTAGTTCTAGTACGCGAAACAAAAACATGCAGCCCAAGTTTCTGCATAGATGAAGACGGCATTATTCTAAATGCGAGCATCGAAACGGAGTTTGAATTTAAACGCTGGTTAGAAGGGCGTGACGGCTCAACTCGTTCGTATCTTCAGCAATCGCGGGTGATATACACAAAAGACGAAAGTCTCAAGGATTTTATAAATGATTTCCAAAAAGTAGGCGCAGACGACAAAGCTTTAGCATTTTTCCAAAACTCAACATGGTTACTGGGAACAATGGAAAAAATAGAAAAATGGCTAACCGTAAAAGACGACCCTCTATACGCTCAATTATGGTGCTTAAAAGCAACCGAGTTATACGCAAACATGCGTCTAATCCTAGACGGCAAACCCTCCAGCCGCGAATCAATAATAAAAGTGCTGGCATACGCGCCCGAAGATATAAAGCATCTATACGAGCGACCAATGCAAGGTTTTATGAGCGGCGAAGAAGTTTGGGACATGCTAAACTTCTACAAGAAATTCCTAGAAGATAATCTGGATTTACTAAAGAAGCCCATAACGCATTACATGTCCGACGGCGCGGCAAGAACCATCACTACATTGGTAAAACATTTTGGGCTATCGGCTCACGAAATTTATCATGCATTCGATTTTCTGGAAGAGATGGGCATTGTCGCCCGTGTTACAGAAAGTGTTCGTTTAACACCAAAAAACCGCACCATGGTTGATGAAGTAGCATTCATATACGTCGAAAACATGAATTAAAATATAGCGGAGGCAAAAAAATGACAGGTTGGGAACGCGAGAGACGAACACATTTTGATGAAATAGTAACCAAATACGACAAAGTACGCTGGGATTACCCCGCCGAATTATTCGCAGACATCTTTGCATACGCAGATGGCAAAAAAGCTATAGAAATAGGCGCGGGAACGGGAAAAGCAACCGCGCCATTCCTTGATGCTGGCTACGATGTTACCGCAGTAGAAATGGGTGAGAATATGGCGGATTTCCTTGAGGAAAAATTCGCCGCATACAAAAATTTCGCGGTAGTTCGGTCAACATTTGAGGCGGCACAACTTGAGCGCGACAGCTACGATATTATATATGCCGCATCGGCATTTCATTGGGTTGACGCGGAAATTGGGTGTCCGAAAGTTTTTGATTCGCTGAAAAAGGATGGGGTGTTTGCGTTGTTTCGGCGTAATCAAGGGAGTCTTGATGATTGCGAACTTTTCGAGGATATTCAAGCGGTTTACGATAAGTATTATCGAAGCTACTATACATCAAGCGAAAGACCCGTTAGTAAATCCATTGAAGAATTTCAAACGCCTGCTGGAATATACACGGGCTTTCGATTTCACAGCATGGAACAGTATGGATTTCGTGATGTTACATCAAAATTCCACAGGGCATCACAAACATATGATGCGGAAAGTTACATTGCTCTGCTGGACACTTACTCCGACCACCGCGCCTTACCAGAAAGCAATCGCAAAGGCTTATATGCTGGCGTGAAAGAGGCGATAATAAAACACGGCAATAGCTACACCTTGCACGGAATTTTTCAATTGTACATGGGCAGAAAATAATTTACAACATCAACAACATTGTGTTATTCTAAGAAAAAATGAAAGCGTGATTATGTATGGAGTATCAATTAAATCGCATTAGAATTTGGATTGAAGATGACTATGCGGCATTAAGCAAGCGGGCGGCGGATATTATAAAAAATCAAGTAGACGCAATGCCAAACACAGTTTTAGGATTGGCCACGGGAAGCACCCCAGAGGGTACATATAGCGAATTAGTGCGGTTGTACAAAACTGGCGCAGTGGATTTTTCCAAAGTAGTATCGTTTAATTTGGACGAATATTTCCCAATCAAAAAGACCAACGAGCAGAGTTATTACTACTTTATGCGAAAACATTTGTTTGACAACGTAAATATCTCCGAAGCAAATACCCATATCCCAAATGGCGAAGCCGAAGACCGCGTGGCAGAATGCGACGCATACGATAAAAAAATAGCCTCATATGGAGGCGTAGACTTGCAATTACTTGGAATAGGCGGCAATGGGCATATCGGGTTTAACGAGCCGAGTGATGTTTTCGTTGCAGGAACGCATCACATAGAACTTGATGCGTCCACAATAGAAGCAAACGCCAGATTTTTTGCCAGCACGGAAGATGTTCCAAAGCACTCGCTAACCATGGGCATAAGAACCATAATGAGCGCGAAAAGAATTTTGCTACTCGCCAGCGGAAGCGGCAAAGCCGAAGCAATACACAAAACAATTTTTGGAGATATAACACCAAAAGTGCCCGCTTCGGTTTTGCAATTACACCCAGACGCAACCATAATCTTAGACAAAGAAGCGGCGCGGTTAATTGTTGGGAAATTATCGTAACGCATACGTCTCGAAGCCATGAACAGTTTCCTAGGCAATAAAAAAGCCCAATACATCGGGCTTTTTTTGCATAGTAAATTTGACAAATGGTGTTGATTGCAGTAGTTGTTAGCGATTGAAATGCATTTGGGTAACAATATCGTTTTCGTCGAATGCGATTGATACGCTCAAGGCGTATAGTTCCATATAAATATCTCCTGTTTCTGGAACGTGTACGCGAAGCGTGCTGCAACTGCAATCTCGTGTGATGCG
>Ga0123355_10003463_pt1 | contig 22618 bp, 15 predicted proteins | sample TergutEmb28metaG_3_FD_89872 | JGI IMG/M metagenome (GOLD analysis project Ga0123355, IMG submission 89872) | Embiratermes neotenicus P1 segment gut microbial communities from Petit-Saut dam, French Guiana - Emb289 P1 | ecosystem: Host-associated > Arthropoda: Insects > Digestive system > Gut ... | reverse complement strand
TACAGTGCGTGGACCCGCAAGAAGACCACACTTTTCTCTGGCCATTATCTCCGTAACCGTTCAGCTTTGGACATAGGTGTTTTGGGTTATATCGGTATACTTTAACATAAGGAACACCCTCCCAAAGTCTGGCACATTCCTCCTGGGACACCTGTATAAAGAGTTTATGTGTTGTTACAAGAGCTGGCCACTGACCCTAATTCTGAGCCAGATGAATCCAGACTATGCCAGTTTTATTGCATGCACATCAGTTTTAATATCATCCTGTCTATACTTAGGTCCTCCAAGTGGGCTGTTTCCTCCACACTCCCTCACCAAAACCCTCGTCACATTCCTACTGCCCGCTATCCATGACACATGCCCCACCCATTGCACCCTCCTTAATTAGATCACCCTTATAATTAATACCAAATGAGTAGTACAGATTATGCAATTTAACTCTGTACTATGTTAGTAAACTTTGCCCCATATTTCCATAACTGTAGCAATACAAAAAGTACTATATTATCTTCTCTATTCAGGCAGGAGCATGTAACATTGAAAAGATACCACAGTCTTCAAATAACTCATTTTGAGTTGAATTTATTTACATTCTATGAATCCAAAACATGTTAATACCTGGGATATGGAAGAAGTCAAGAAAAAATTACTTACATACAGTAGTAGCTGGTACAATACAACTGATTAAGCTTATATTATCATTCTCTATTTATACTGAAATACTCTACAGAGTAGAAATGAGCATATACATAATTCTTCCTGGTTGATTTAAATTGTTTATGGTTAGCACTTAAATTTTTGATACTTTGTAGGAGACAGTTAAATATTTTAATTTCACGAGGGTTGGTGCAAGTTACATCTTTGTCCAGTAATTATGTGATACACGTCACAATTTGAATTTATTTTTGCTGTTAACCACCAGTAAGATAAATGGTGGTAAAGAGGTACACTTGCAATTTGTTTCTTGTATCCTTAATTCCGTGATGATATACACCATCAGCTACAAACACACCTTGCTGTACTTTGCTGTAAAATGATGTCAGAACTTTTACAACACTGCTTGCACAGAATTTGAATTTATGAAAGTCCTTGTACTACTAGATTGCAGTCAGTTTCTCACAACAATTACCACCTATTAGGAAGCTAACAGACAATTTCAACTCAACCTGGCACCTTATTGTTGAGTGTACCAACTCTGAAAATCCATATGGATTCATGTGGATTAAGTACTACTGTGAAGTGTTTTGACTTTCTATGTGCTTCCTTAAATTACTTGCATCTGAGTTGGTACTCAAACAGCATTCAGTTCTTCTAATCAGGTACACATATGCTTTGTTTTGAAGCAGTTCTTCACTCTAATACAGAAACAGGATATAGTGACATGTTCTCAAAATGTACATTTTGAGAACATGTCACTGTATCCTGTTTCTGAGAACAATAAATTAATTTACCTCACCATAAAATTAAAAGACTATACCACACCCACACAAAAGAAAATATGAATACACCTCAATCATCACCATTTGCAATTGTGTTATCAAAATTTCCAGTAACCTCATGGCCTGTATCTTCATCATCCTCAGATGATACTGTTACATACTCAGCGACATCTTCCATTTCAGGTATCTTGACAAGTCCATTGTCATCAGCTTCTGGCAATATGTTGCAGATTAATGGTGACTCTACACCTAAAATGTATTCACAAGTCTTTGGTTCTAGAAGATACAATGCTACAGCTCCAGGGCTAGAGCTTCCTTCTAAACATTTTAATTTTACCTGAAACAACAAAGAATAAATTAAATTGGAAATGCATAGAAGCAAAATCCACAGCAAAAGTACAGGGGAGACTTTTTGAACCCAAACCTGCTACATCTAGATATCTCCTACTTCTTCATGACAGATCTCAGCATTTCTGTATACACTGTTACTATAAATTATGCACCCAAACAGATACAGGCTGAACTCTTCTTGGAGCAACCTACAGATGGAGGCAGCAAGCTCCTCTAAACGGTCATTAAATAATCATATCCCCCCAAAAGACTTAACTGTTCATCAACAATATTGTGGAAAACTTCATATGATGAATAAACTGGTATACTCTGCAATTTTTTCATCATTACTTTTCAGAGGTAGTTTTCCTGTAACTGGATATACTTTCTTCTGCTTTGATTCAAACAACAATTTTTAAGTGTAACATTAATCAACTTTCTGCTAATGCAATCAGTCAACTACTACCATCTTCTTTTCATTATTTCAAAACTATTTTTGATGCAAGGAACTCTACTGAAGTATCATCTGGAACACATGGCAGATGGCTGACCACCATGATTATGTACTATCTCAGGGTGTTCAAGACAACTTAAATATAAGTGTAAACAATAACAGACAGAAACTCTGTGTAACTGTATTTTGCTCCAATCACCCTTAAAATTTTGCAAAACACAAAGTAAATAACTTGCCAAATGACTTCTCTGCAACATCTGGCCTATTGTTTGCTAACAGGTTACCCAACTGGAAATTAATGATTCTATCTGAATTACTGCTTTGCATAGCTGACACACCTATCTAAGAATTTATAGTCTTTGGACCTACACATTTTCAAAACAATCTGTTAATAGCAGTGATTCACATTTCAGGCTTTTACAGTGGTTGTTTAAATTGTGGCCTTTGGGAATTTTTACAACGTATCGTCAAGGATGGGCATCATGATTAAAGAGGATCTCATGCCCCCATTTCTTAATAGTGTACATCCTCTGTGCAACTGATACATACAAATAACAACAAATTGCACTTGGCCTGTATAGAGAATCACTCCAACATATTTTAGCCATAACTTACAGCCATTGTCAGACAGCACTAATATATATATATATATATAAATAAAATAAAAACATATATATATATATATATATAACATACAGCATTAGCACAACAGAGGTTTAGATGCACAAGATTTTAACAATCCTGTATAATTTGAACAAAATTTTAAATCACTGTAACATATATTGCCAGTACTATACTATACACTGGAGCTGTAATGGTACACTGGTGCTGTATTTTACTGTCTATGATTTGACAAAGCTGTGTGCTAACACTGTGCATGTCTTTTCATATATTCTAGTGTTCTGTAAAGATGGCTGTAAATAATAGCAGAAACATGTAGGCGTGGTTCTCTATTCATGGGCAAGTGCAGGTTGTTGGTAATAAACTTATTTATCATGACTAGTCATCTTTAGGATGAAGGTTGGAATGTGGAAAAGTATATTAGAATGGGGAGGGGGGAGAGACTGGGGGCACTTTGAGCTTGCCAATCAAAAGCCAGGGATGAGAAACATAAAAAGGGAACTTTGAAGCTACATGGTTTCATAACACAAAGGACAAAATTTAAACAGAAATTCTACAAGATATTCCTTCTGCCTAATGATTACTATAAAACACCTCAGTTTGTCGTGGACGTCCAGTTTTGTCACACGGTGTGCCATCCGAATAAAAGTGTGTGATCTGCTTCCGGATAGCCAACGGCTTGGGTCGCTTATGGGGATTTTTCTCCAGCCACTCTACGTGTTTTGTTTTGTCAAACTTGCCCAGATGGATTACAGTTTTTGTTCCATCTTTTTCCACATGGTACTGATCCACACTGACTCCATAGCAAAACTGGTATTTCCACCATCCTGTTCCCTGCAATAAGTGTGTGTGTGGGGCAGTAAACAAATATTAATATTTACACATTAACAGAAAATTCCTTTTATTTAAAGTTTGATATCACTTTCTAATATGAGAGGGTCTATTTGTGGGTGAGAAAACGCAATTTTGTACTTTTTTCACACACCCCAAGTTGTAACAGAAGTCCTAAATATAAGTAGTCTGTATGGTACAGACATGCATATGGGGTTTAATAGTGTATCATTACTATGCATATGCATGAGTACACATAAATGCATGAGTGTGCGCATGCACACACACACACACAAAACAACATTTATCATATCTATTAGTGAAATGCAACATTACAACACTTATTTTCTCCTTAGTGTGAAATTGGGCAATCTCAGTGCATTTGCATGAACAGCTTTCAAAAACTTTACTAAAAACGATCTATTAGTTGTCCTTCCTTCGCAAATAATATTTAACGTTTCACAAAGATTCAGCTGGGAGAGTAGCAAGCATGCAGCTACTGGTTGATATAATCCCAAATGTCACACACTAACTTGTCTAGACATTGTCTTGTTGTGCACTGACTGGTGAAAAAAATTACATCATATATGACTGGCTACCTTAATTGTCCCTGTTCTTAATTATGCACCATGCAATGATGGCATGTAGAGAAAAGGGGGTACAGCTCCACTTATTATTAACCTTGGTATTAGATTGAGGTGAGTGGCCACCTTTGACCCTCAGCAGTTTTCCCTCCAGGAAAGAGTCCCTCAAACTCAAGAGATGAGGATAGTGGATTAGCCCCACCGCAGGTACAGAAATGCTGGATTATTAGAATCACCTAATTCTTTTCAGAGAAGGAAACTGTTTGTTTAATTTTAGTGTAATCCACATAAAACCATATTTCCAATTACATGCCAAGTAAAACTGTTAAAATCTATGAATAAAATCAGTTCAGCCTACCATTATCACAATGCATTTCTTCTATCAATTTATGTTAAGCAAGCTGGTATTCTTCCACAGAAAATGTATGCCACATTGCTGAATAATCTACTATTTACAGTTTTTGTAGAACTGTTCTTATTCCACATACAAATCATCTTTCATCCCCCTCTAATAACCTAGGTATTCTGTTCACACAAATGCTGGCAGTGATAACATGACAAACTTTCTAACAAACACTTTCAGCTTGTTGACATAAGCCAGAATAAAAGGGGAATACAACAATGGGTGAAACTATGCTGTAGCTTATGTGGTTCGGCACCAGCTTCTCACTGTGGAGGCCTGGCATCAACCCCACAGTAGTCTATGTGTGATTTGTGGTGGACAAAGCGGCAATGGGACAGATTTTTCTCAGAGTACTTCAGGTTTCCCCTGTCAGTATCATTCCACCACTGGTCCATATTCATATCCATTCATCTACTACCATGCTATGCAGTCGAAACAGGGATAGAGTCATGAAATAAAATAAAATAAACAACAGGAAGAAGAAGGTTGTCTGCCCCACCACCCATGAAACTTCATGCTGTAGTCTCAGTAGTATGATCTCCTTTCCTCAGCTTCAGTGCAGTGTTTGTTGTGGAGGCAGACAATGCTCAGTATCCACATCATGTTTCATGACTATTGTTTAAAAATTTGCAGTGTAAAATAACAACACCGAAAAAAAACCACAAATTTATACTGTAATCAAAAGTGTAGACCTTTTAGTTACAAGTGATTTTAGTGACAAACCACATGTTTAGTTAGCATCAGGAGTGTTGTGTACTAAAGAATTCATATTCAACAGCACACTATGGTTATATTGTACTGTGATATATGGCTACCATGGAACATAAACAGACTAACCCCATTTAAACAATTTTTTCCAGACAAGAAACTAAGTACTGGTGACAAGTCTGAAACAGGTACACTCGCAGTTCCCGCTGGATCAGCAGGTGCAGCAGGACCCATGTTATCACTATCCACACCCATTATCTCAATTGGATGAATCTCAACTCGAACTCTTGCCTCACCATCCTATAAAATATGTACAATTTGTTAGCAACCATACCAAAAAGACAAAAAAATATGACTGATATCAATATGTGATAGTATGTATCAATGGTTTTTAGGTGCAGCTCAGAAAGCAACTGCAAAAAACCACTATTAGCTTTGTCATGTCCGGATGCATTACATAACTTGACTTCAAGCTGACAGATTTTTACCAAAAATGAATCAACACATCACAATTTTGGTGAAAATTGGAGAGAAATAACAGACACTTTACGTGAAGACCTGCACACATTCTAACCAATGTTAGTATGGACACCATGACCACTGAAGCCTACTGTAAATTTCCTGTGACAGGAACAGTGTGAATGCACCAAAACTGTTATGCTCTGTGGACATTTTATAACTTGTTTACATATGTGTACACATGGTGGTGGTGGTGATGATTATAATCACACTCACTGTGAGCAGGACTGTAATGGCACCAAAAATCAGTTCTATAGCTGCCACACTACTACTCTGATGCATTTCTGTTCACACTTTATATTCTATGTCTGATTTATATTTCAACATGTTGTACATTTGTTTGTGTTCAGTAAGGGAACAGAGTTCAGTGTGTCTATGATGTGTTAATGGAGGTCATGGGTCCGCTAATCTCCAGCTTCCCATAAGGTTTTGCCCAACACATATATACCACTTTTGATTTTTTTTTTCAGAAATGCAACCTCCACAGTTTATAGAGAAATTCTATATTACACAGCAGAAGAACTTTGTCTTTGGCATCCTCGTTTTGAATAATGCACTTAATTGTGATGCAGCCACACATACATCTGAAATTTTGCAGCTACAGGTAAAGCTATCCCTGTGCTAACCCAGCTCCTTTGCAACCAAATGCAGAAATTACACTGAATTAATTTCTGGAGATCCTACAAAGGGTGTTCCACAGTAGCCCAAGAACACTCATACAAAAGATAATTTTTGAGAGGCACTCTGGAAGAAGTTATGACATGCACAAATAGAATCTGCAGTTCTAGTGTGATGCATAAAGGGCAACAAAGCATCCCACCTCAATCAGTATTTATCATCATGTGAAACTGGGGGCTTAATTTTCACATTATTATTGGGATGGCAGCCATATTCAAAATTGGCAAACGTGTAATCATCTGGAAATGGAGACTACAGTTCTAAATGGTCACAAAGAGATACAATTTTCATGTGCAGTCAGTGAAATTCAGATCTTGTGAACTACAGTTGGGAAGTAAGCTGGGCCACCACTCTCCTATAACATCAAAGATAACATTTTTGTACTGGGTCCTTCTGAGGCATCAATAACTTCAAGGGATTTTCATGTTTCACAGCGGTGAGATTCTCATTCAAACTCTCTTCTGGGCTACGACACTACATACTGTTGTAACTACTATGACACTATATAGTGTTATAAATATAGGTTGGTGCAAAATTTATTAAAAAATGTAAGACATGAAGGTACATAAAAACAGATGATCCCTTGTAAAGTATATCATAACCAACCTGGCCTTCTCCAGCCCTGTCTATGGAGAAAACAGCATAAACCTTCTGCAACTTTTCATCCTGTTGGAAATATCATTCATTAATGGTAATATAACAAACCATAAATTTGCAAGAAACTAAACTTTGCATGTCTCTAAGCTTTACTAATGCAGTTTGGTAATCAAGCTTAACCAAGACAGTACTGTGCATACAAACGTAAAATTACTTAATTGTACGGAAACAAGTGAATGAAAATTAGAAACATATGAAATTAAAGCACAGTATACAAGCACAAAAAAATTCAATACATTCCTGTTATTTCACAGATACCGCCATTGTGTGAAGCAACATATGAAACAAGAACAATGGAGAAAAACAGAAGTAAAATGATGCCATACTGAAGATGTACAGTAGGAATTCAAGAACCTGACAAACCACACACTGTAAGATTTGACATTCTGACAGTGATGTTGCTGATGATCCAAGTCATCTGGGATGTTAGACCATGATGACTGGTAAATAGTTACCAATGTTCTGAAGGGACACACTGCTTCATCTCCAGAAGCAGTCTTCTTGAATAAAGGCACCACAGTCTTTCAAAATGTCACTAAATATATACAAACGGACACATCATAACATCCCAAATGACAAATCTACAAACCACTCTGATTACAGTCATGTACAATCGAATTCACTCACAAAAGTCTTCAGAATCAAAGAATCTACACACACAAAGACAGAATCATGTGAATTCCGCATCTGAGCCCCATACTAACACCAGGCACTGATTATGACACAGAAGCAGCTAGACCATTGGAATTTAAACACCAGTTCATACAGAAGAAACTTCCTTGGTCTGAAAATAGCCAAAATGAAGGCAGAAACTAACCTCAAGCCAACTTATGGCATATGTCACTTCACAATGACGCTATCTTGAAGTAATCAAGTAAACAACCATAACTGTTATAAAAGGATACACTAATATACATAGCTACTGTTACAAAACTCAATTACAAAAAAGATCACAAAAATAAGAGATCTGATCCATATTTACTGACTAAAATGCTAGATACTGACTGTAATTTTTTGATGTCTCAGCTTCAGACTTTCTGCTTCCATTGCAATAAGATTTTTTGGTCTTCTTGGTGACCCTTCAATAGGGTGACAATTAATAATATTTTCTCCTGATTCTTGAGGTCTGTTATCAAAGGAACAGCCAGATGAGTAAAAAATGACCTTGATTTTAGCTTCAGTGCCACACAGCAATCAGATTATACAACAAAACAAAAATATTTTGTACACAAAGATATTATGTTCAACCTCAGTTTCTTCTCATCGTCACTGAACTGCCCACACAGCCATACCACTACACAATAACTTTGATATACTACATTTCAGTGCACCACAGTTCCTTGCATTATAGTGAGTATAATTCACAATCATATCACCACCTCCCAAGACATTTGTAATTTGTCATCTAATAGTGCCAGTTCTTTCTGCTGATCTGTTCCAAATGCCTTCTGCAGTCAACCACTTTTAATTTACAGCTGTGACAAACTCCTTTAATAATGACTCACTTAAGTGTATTACACAGATGGTGTAACAGATGCCAACACAAAAAACAGTGCCAAGTGCTTGAATCATGAGCCACACAGACTGCAAAAAATGTGATACATTTTAAATGGAACAATGATTTGTACATCAAATGAAATACAGCAAAAATATTAATGGAAAATTAAATACTCCCTGCCACATTTTTTCACTTTATTATTCAAAATCAACTAAAAATTTTATGCCATACAACTAGAGCTTAGAGTTCATCCTTAAAAGAATAAAACAAAATAAGATATTCAGACATGTATATTGAACAGCAGAGAAAGGGAGCAAAAATAACCACACCATGAGCCATGACACAAAGAGGAGAGAAGGGAAACCAAATGACTTTTCTAAAATCCATTCACCAAAACTTCACAGTAGAATAAAATTCCATTATTTATCTGAGACTGGGTCCACGGACTTCTGCTTTCATTAACTTCCCCCCTCTTTGTCTAGTGTCCAGGATTCCTACACACATATCTGCCTAACACATTTATTCTCTGAATGGAATGAAATATGTTAGTCTGTAAAAACAACAGCAGAAGTGTCTGGACATGACTGACAGCTCATTCTATTAAACCATTTATTTAACTTATTCTACTTCTCTTGTGACTCACTTGAATTGTTGCTTCTCCGATTTTATTACACATTCAATAAAACACAGATTACAACATTTCTTGAACCTAGCAGACTCCATGGAAAATAGTCTTTCTTGGAAAGTCAACAGTCATCAGCTTGTCAAGAAATTCCCCACCACTCATGAAACACAAAAGTTCACAAATCCACAAAAGCCCATTACTGGACCATACCCTCAGCCAGATGAACTCAGTTCAGATTCTCAAATCCAATTTCTTTAAAACCCATTTCAGTATTACTCCCACAAAGCAGGCTGGTGCAAATAGTCTGCCTTGAATTCTGTAGATGTCCCATTCAAACCTCTGCCTGGGCACAAGCTATCTTGACTAAGATTTTTCTCAGTCCCACCAGGTAAATTGTGAAACAGTATCTTAACCATTTGGCACCAGAATTAAATACCTGGGGTGATGCACAGCAGACCTGAATTTAAATGGGAGACTCATAATTAAGGCCATGATAGGCCATCAGCTATAACTGTCATTCAGTGTGCTGATCATCTCACTTTGTGAAAAGTGTACCTGATATCAGGCATCAAAGGGTTTAATTAGACCAAGACTGTTCTTCCACAACCTTTATATTTCACACTGATTTAACTATGTGACACTATACTACAAGAGTCACTAATGGAATTGTGATATACACTACAAACAAAATTATCCCTCCATCTATGCCTACGTTTCCTAAGCAGTCTCTTTGTTCAGGCTTTGAGACTAAACTTTGCCCACACTACTCATTTTCCCCATGTGCACTACATGTCCCACCCATAGGCATGCTCATCAAGTAATAGAGTAAAAAGAATGGAATTACTTGTATTTCGGATGCTGGCACAGCAGTGGTGACAGTACAATGACTTCATACTCGCAGATAGAAGTTTCTTTGAGTGAGAATATATCATGTTTACCATGGCTGTAGCATACATAGAGAACTTTCGTGAGTCGTGGTTTGCCATTCAGATCACATACTGTGCCATCACTCATGTTCACCTGCAGGTATGGCATGTTCAGACCATCTATCTTTTTCATTGGAATTGCATCCTCATGTGTGCCTGAAGACTTTGTCTCTCCTCTGAGGTCTTTATCTTTACGTTCCAACCAACTTGGCTCCTCATCTAAATTAAACACAATGAGGAATTGCAAAATATAACTTCAGCAATACAAGTGGTGAAACAAAGTGATCTGCACAAATCACAGACACAATATGTGGTCGGACAATTAAGTTCGTGAACTCGCCACCATGTGCTTGCCGTGGCAGCACTGGACAAAAACCTTAGCAAGGTTTGATGATCTTGACATATCAGTGTTTCACAGCTGTTTTGTTGTTGTTGATCTATGGCAGTCTCTTTCTGAGTGGCATCTATTACTGTCTGCGCGTGTTTTGGTGTGCCGCCACGAGAATGTCGGGGCTTCAATTAGAGCAGCGAATGAACATTAAATTTCTTGTTAAACTTGGAAAGAGTGGAAACAAAATCAGAGAGACGTTAGTGCAAGTTTACGGGGACAATGCTATGAAGAAAACAGCAGTTTACAAGTCGGTGAAACGTTTTTCCGAGTGAAGAGAAAATGTCACCGACGAAGAGAGATCAGGATGGCGAGCAACAAGTGGAACTGAAGAAAACATTGCAAAAATTCATCAAATTGTGCGTGAAAATTGTCGGCTGACTGTCAGGATCATAGCAGAGCAAGTGAACATCGACAGAGAAACAGTTAGCAAAATCTGAACTGAAGATCTTGACATGAGGAAGGTATGTGCAAAAATGGTCCCAAAGAAGCTCACTGAAGAACAAAAGCAAAGGAGAATCACAATTTGCCAAGACCTTTTGGAGAGGTAAGATGACATTTTGGGCCGTGTCATCACAGGTGATGAAACATGGGTCTACCAATACGACCCCGAAACGAAACGGCAAAGTGCATAATGGAAGACTGCCAATTCCCTATGACCAAAAAAATTCCGTCGGTCCAAATCAAGAGTCAAAACAAGGTTGCTGACTTTTTTTGATATTAGAGAGATTGTTTATTATGAATTTGTACCAACTGGACAAACAGTCAACCAAGTTTAGTATTTGGAAGTACTGGAAAGGCTGGGTGAAAAAGTTAGACAGATATGACCCTAAGTTTTTGTCAATGACTCACAGATCTTGCATCACGACAATGCACCTGCTCACGCGGCACTGTCTGTGAGGGAGTTTTTAGCTACTAAACAAATAACTGTATTGGTACACCCTGCCTATACTCCAGTTCTAGCCCCCAGTGACTTTCTTCTGTTCCCGAAGATAAAGGAAATATTGAAAGGAAGGCATTTTGATGACATTGATGACATCAGGGGTAATACAACGGCAGCTCTGAAGGCCTTTCCACCAAACCAGTTCCAAAATTATTTTGAAGGGTGGACTATGCTCTGGCATCAGTGCATAGCTTTCCAAGGGGAGTATGTTGAAGGCAACCATGGTGGTATTCAGCAATGAGGTATGTAGCACTTTTACCGTGATGAGTTCGCAAACTTTATTGTCCGACCACATATACCGATTAGTGTCTTTTAGAATGTGATGCTGGGTACCCTAACAGACAGGCACCAAAATGCCTAGAGGAACCTGATGTCTCCTAGGCCAAAACAGCAAATTACAAATATCTACCCCATCCAAAAAAAAAATTCCATAATTGTGAAGTTGACAGATGAATTTATACACACATAAACGTAAGTACTGACTACAAGTTTTGTAAATCTATTGTTAGTATTAAACTGTTATGTAAGAGTAACATCTTACAATGACAATTACAATCAAAATATGTGTAAAGTATGAAATATGGAACTGAAAACTTTTGTGTTATGACATTTTCATGTGTGCTATACCATTCCCAAAATCTTGTCACATCAGGATACATTACCAAGGTACTTGGCACAACAGTAATGCTTTTTGTGTTCAGGGGGTAGATGTCTTGAATACCAGCTACCGTATGTAAAGTTTCTTCCTCAGCGTGTAAAGGCAAATGCTTGGATTAATTCCTTCAAATAAACCATGACCACTTAAGCCCACATTCTTCTTTATTTATTACACACACATCTTCCTATAATTTCACATGTAAGCAGTTCATACAGGATCATACTTCTTTTTGTGGTTTATTGACCGACACTGTCACTATCTACCTATATAGTGATGGCTTATATGTGTAAATGAGTATGAAGCACTGGTGGAATGACACGGGTAAGGAAAAATCGAAGTACTTGAAGGAAAACCTGACTCAGTACCACTTTATCTACCAAAAATCCCACATGAAATTGCTCAATACCCACCATACATTTTTTCAAATAATCATCACCCAAGTCTAATCTCTAAAAAGATTTGTCAGCTAGGTAATTGTACTTATTTTATTTACCCATTCTGACAATTTGAAGTTAACCTACCAGCAAAGGTACACAGATTAAAAGTTACACATTTATTGATACACACTTGTGGAAACTATGGTTAAAACAATGGCAAAACATTAAAGTCAGATTCCACTTCATTACATAATACCCGACTTTATCATTCAAATTTTATGCCCCTGTTTATTCGATATTACACGTGTGCAAGTCATCTTATTAAGAAAGACACTTACTGAGTTTAGCAAACTGTGTTTTGTTCCACATTCCCAGGTAATATTCCTGCAATTTTACCTTCTTTCCTTCACGTTCTTCGTGATACTGTCTTATATATCGTCCATGACAGAGTTCATAGGTCCAGTAGGACTCCAGCTGATAAAAGACGAGAGAACTATAGGTATATTAATGTTCTAAATCAAAAGAAGTGTCATGAGTCCCATACAGAAAAAGCAGAGTGATCAATTATAATGTATACTCTCACCACTGTTATTCAGTGCACTAATGGATAAACTCATTAATGAAGTTAATACAACATGAAACTGCAAACAAGAAAACAAGGATCTTTGCAGATACCACAATGCTACAATGTGGCTAATACATACACACTAGATTCGAGTCTTGCGATTCATTCAGCTGTATTGACTGATAAATTGTTACCAACATTTCAAAATATCACAGTTTCTTCATCGTCAGGGTCAAAGAGTCCTAAAAGGGCAACCACACCATGAGAAACAGGTATATTATGATCTTTTGAAAAGTCTGTAACAATCTTTCATTCATTAAGGCATAATAACCCACAAGACTTGTATCTTCATCAACTCTGTCTCATAACCTCAGATGATCTAAACAAAATAGTACAGTAGCTATGAAGATTAAAAAATTATGAAATGTTAAAGAAAAGTTAATGATGTAATTTAGCAAAAGAAGAAATATGCAGAAAAACTGAGTTATTAATTTCATCACCTTGCAAGGAGACCCACTTCAAACATACAAGTTTTGATACAAGATAAGTATGTGTTCATCACTCTGATTTTCTAGATGTAAACTGTCCTGAAATTACCTACACACTGTGACAATATTCTGAATATCTTACTGCACAGAACATGGGTAATATTAAATATTACGAATACATTTCCATTAAGGAGTTTTAACTATCTTACTAGTATGGGACTTCACACTAATTGCTTTATGCATTCACTGGTTGCACTACACAGAAACAGGGTTAGACACACCAGATTCTTTTACGTACTACAAAACTGATTCTGGTCAACTTGCAGTGCGATGAGAAATGGCAGAAGAGAGAAACTTGGATAAAGAGAAAGTGAATTTAATATGTAAGAAGTGAACAGCAGATACCAACTATGCTAGACCTCCTGTAGGCACATACTTACCTTCTGTTAAACACCAACTTACCTTGTATGAACATGATAACTGGGTAAACAGTGGTGCTAGAAGTTCCAAGGGATTTGGACCATTATATGTTTCAAATGAATCCTGAAAAAATACATCTGATAAATAGTTGTAAGGTTAAATTTGGGTATTCCTGCTACCATTCAGTCCAGAATCTTCTGTTTCAGCCCACTATTTAAAAACATGAAGATTAAAATATACAGAACCATAATTTTACCTGCTTTTTTAAAAGGGTGTGAAACCTAGTCCCTCACATTACAGGAAGAACAGACTTCACGTGTTCGAGAAAAGGATGATAAGGAAGGCATTTGGGACTATTTAGATGGATATAACAAGATACTAAAAAAACTGCTGTCACAAGCTTCATAATTTATACTCCTCAACAAATATTATAAGGGCAATCAAATGAAGGAGGATGAGATGGATGAGGCACATGGAATTATGGGGGAGAAGACAAATGCTTAAGGGTTTTGATGGAGGAAACCTACAGAAAAGTTACTACTTGAAATACCTAGGCATACACTGGGGCCTAATACACAGACGGATCTTGAAGAAATAGGATGAGAGGACATTATCTGGCTGGATTAATTGGGCTCAAGACAGCACAGGATCTTTTGAATACAAAAAGAAACATTCAGATGCCATAAAATGTGTAGAATTTCTGCAGTAGCCAAAGACTATTAGCTTATCACAAAAGATTCTGCCCCACAGAGTCAGTGACTCATCAAACTAATCTCTTGTAAACATGCTGGCTGGGACTCACTTTAGTTAACCCCATCTCTCTTCAGGTATGCAAGCTACATACTGAGCCACGAGGCACAGTCAAGGGAAAATGACGGTATTTTTCATCCATGTTACTACACACCGAATGGAAACATGTGTGGAAGGTACAAGTATCACAAGCAGTTTCACTGAACATATTTGTAGGTGCAAACTAGATGTAACTAACACACTGAACTGAATGACCATAGTAACACTGTGTTCACTTTCAGAACACAGCATATAAATTGGAGTATAAGAGACTAAATTGGAAATGTTTCATAATAGTGATTTTTCAGCATTTCTGTAATAAATTCCGTTACAGTATAACAGCAACTGTATAAAAACAGACTTTTTATCTTACTTTTAAATTTTCCTTTCCTCATTTCATTTATAATGCTTTCATTATCATTTTACACTTGATGGCTAATGAAGGCAAGATTATAAGAAGTGATATGCACAGTTCTTCAAATATCTACTGCTAATTTTAAATATACAGTCTTCGAGTAACAGAGAGAAAAGATATGCACTCTAATCTAAAAAAAAAAAAAAAAGTACTGATACTGTGTGAAACAGCTTACCTTTTCCTTTTCTTGGAAATGTGGTAATAAACATCTGTATTTTTCATTCTTTTCGGTTGTAAATAAAAGGGGTTCTGCAGTTGACGTATCCTAAAATAAAAAAGTACTTTATATTTATATAATCAGAAAAATCAACAGCTAAAATATGACTGGACAGGCAACCTGACGTTGTGACATCGCGAATTTAGCCTTTTAAATTAAGCTACCTAGTCGTTTATGAGACCTCTTTTCACGCGAAAGAGCAAATAAAATGTGGGGTTGATTTATGGAATTGCACTCACAAGTTATCACTTCGTACCTACTTTAAAAAGATTACTTACAAGTACATCACTTCCACTACCTCCGGGCCAATGAATTGTGTACAACACTGAATCGTCAAAAACTTTAACATCAGTCCCTTGAATTACCACATTAAGATAAAACACACAGTTCGAAATCAACAGCAGATTACACCATCCTACGAAACACATCATTGCTCCATACACCTAAATGAAAGGTACTTTCCTAATAAACGAAATTTAAAACACTCAGTGTATTAATTTTACTGTCACATACAGGTCAGACGAATAAGACGTGCCAATCACAGTCAAGAGCTATCTACCAATCATAAACGGCCACTCCGAATACGCACATGGACTATCACCTTGCAATCCTTGAAAATACAAAACTAAGATCTGTTTCTTAACATGTTAAAGATTCATATATCGTAACGATGCATTATAATAATAACAGTAATAATATTGGGTACATAATAACAATAAAACATTTCTTGAGCCGTTCATATGCATTTTATATTATGACAGTGTCGTTTAATAGTCCATCTAACTGTATGAGTTGGTAACACTGTTGTGTTCCCCCCCTCACCCTGCCCTTAATTGTCAACGATATACGTCACGCTGATATAAATGATCTGTGGGCTAATGCAAGACGAGAAGATACACGATCACAGACCTGATAGAGGCGGAATGGAGAAGTCAGTCACAGGAGTCGAGTTGGTCAGTCGAGTGAGCTGTGAAGTGAGTGACAGAGTTAGAGGATCGTATCCCTGACTGCCTGGGCTGACTGGTGAAACAGGCTACTGACTGAGCTGGTTTCTGCACTTAGTCTCCAGCAGAGCTACAGCGGAGGAGTAAGAGGAAGACCCTTCGAGTGCTCCTGCCGAAGCATCATGCTGAGGCAGGGCGAGCTAGCATTATGAAGACTATTTCTACTTTACAGGTTTCGCCGGCCCTTCTCAAGGAGGTGAGACTGGCAATGGCGCGGAGGAAGAAGACGCCAGCGGTGCCTGCTGGGAAACGCAGCACCACATCAGGAAGCGGGACCAGAGCCTCCCAACAGCTCGCGAGCAAGCGAAAAGCCAACGAGCTAGCAAGCTCGGGCGACTCTATGGAGCCCGCCAACAGGCGCACAGCACCTGGCGCTGAGTCCGTGCCTCTGCCCGCGAACTCAACAGTCACGGGCGAACAAGCTGCTGCCGGCAACCCGGACCATCCGGGGGAGGGCAACGTACGCGGCTGTATTGGCCGGGCCCGTCGTCTCGTCTCAGCCAAGTGGGCCGCTCAAGCCCACAGCCATGGATTCGGACCCATCTGAACACGGTGTCTCAATGGAGACGACCAATAGGCGCATGTCTAGCGGCATGCCAGATGGCACCAATTCAAACGTCCAAGTGGCCAACACATGCCTACCAGCAGGAGAGCATCCTAACAACACGTCCATTTTTATTTCAGGTATTAGTGACACCCGTTCCTTCCTGGCCTGGTTGCGGGCATCGTGCCCTGGCGGTCTGATGGTCCAACCAAAGGGCGAGAAGTTGCTGGTTGTCCCATCAACCGCCGACGGATTCAGAGCCGCGGTCAGTGCGCTGCGGTCCCCTGATGGGAAAGACGGTGTGAGTTACCACACCTTCACGCTCTCAAACGACCGCTGTGCGCGACTTCTGGTGAAGAACCTGGGTAGGGGTATGCCTGAGAGCGCGTCAGAGAGGAGCTGGAATCCCTAACGTTCGTGTTCAGGGAGTCACGCAGCTGCGATCCCCCTCCTCAGCCGGTGAAGGAAGCGCCCAATAAACGTATAGTAACTGCCACCAGGGAAACGGCCAGGCCGTAAATCCCTCGGCTCAAATCCACAGCAGCCCGTAAACGGGCTTCTGGGAAGTCTAAGAAGAAAGCAGCAGGGAGTGTCAAAACCGCGGCCGCCAAACCCACAACACCCAGCCTGGTGGTCCCCACCCAAAGTCCCACCTCCCCACTCGAGGAAATCTCAGATCTCCTCGATCATCTTCCCCTCCATGCATGTGTAGACCTGACTCGTCGGCTCCTCACGTCCATCTCTTCCCTCCTCCAGGGGATGCTCGCCCTTGCGCTGTCCTGAAGACCGTCATTCTTTTTGCAGCCGAATATGGCAGCACGCCCTAGTAAGACAGAGCGGTGTAAAGCCCTGCGCCTCGCCTGCTGGAATGAGGACGGAGTACGCAGCAGGAAGCTTGAATTGGAGCATTTTCTCAGCCAGCACGGTGTCGATATTTGTCTCTTAAGTGAGACATTCCTTAACACTGGGCAAGCCTTCCGGCTTGCCAATTATGCCTGCCACCGCAAGACAGACTGACAGCTGGGAGCGGCACAACCATCTTGGTCCGCCGTGGTATAGTCCACTACTCAATGTCCGTTCCAGGCCTGACCCACTTGTAGGCTACTACCATCCAAGTTACATTGGCCGGCAAACCGGTGTTAATCATTGCGGCTTACTTTTCGCCTTCCCGCCCACTGATCGGAGCGGAATTGACCGCCTGTTTCGGCGGGAGATTGCCGATCTTATGGCTGGAGACCTCAACGCTAGACACGTGGATTGGAACTCGCGGCTAAACACGAAACGGAGGAAACTTCTACGTTATTATGCCGACGAGAACTCCTTTCTGATCTTGGATACCGTCTGGATCGATGGCCTCCTCTACAAGCTAAGGCTACTCAACTTCCCGTCTTACATAGTCCATACAATACTACCTCAGGGATTGGACGTTCGAAGCGTCCTTCCAGACGGCCACGTCATTTCGTCGAGGAATGTGGGCTGATGTGCCTCAGGGGGGATTGATCTCCCCTGTGCTCTTCAGTCTGTATGTCAACGATATGCCTTCACCCTCGCACCACGTCGAACTCGCCCTCTACGCGGATGACACAACCATCATAGCCACGTCTCGAAAGCCGACACTGCTCGTCAGCTACCTGGAGTCATACCTCGAAGATCTTCAACGGTGGTTAAGCGAATGGAGAGTTTCCATTAATGTCTCTAAGAACACCACGATAATTTCGCGCGTGCCGGGCGGCGCTTTATCCAGTCGCGACCAGTAACACTCTTCGGGGAACCAATCGAATGGGTCGACATTACTCGTAATCTGGGTTGACCCTAGGTCTAATAGGTCGACACAACTCTTTATCTGGGGGTGACTCTAGATACACGACTCAACTGGTCGCCTCACATTGATCAGGTGAGGAAGAGGGCTGCTCAGAGGATGGGTATGCTTGGTCCCCTCCTGAATATGAAGAGTGATCTTTTCGTCAGGAATGGAGTCCTATAAAAGCTCCCCCATGATGGATTATGCGTGCCGCACGTGGTGGTCCGCTGTTCGCACCCACGTCCGGAGGCTGCAGGTGTTAAAATCCAAGTGTTTTCGCCTTGCTACTGGTGCCCACTGGTACGTAACAGGAAGATACACGAGGATCTGGATGTTCCGCTGTTTGCCGACCACATCAAAGCTATGACCGCGAGCTTTGACTCAACGTTAGCTGACGTGGGGATCCCCTAGTACGGCAACTAGGCAGATACTTACGCTGACCGAGGGTTGACCCCGTCACCTGACGCGAAAGCCAAGGGCGGCAGGGGTCAGCAGACCAGTCAAGGCCATCGCCCGCGATGGCCAAGTCGACTAAACGAATCGCGTTCGGCGTTGGTCAGCCGACCGCCTTTCTGATACCCTGAGGGCTTTCCGTGATTTTTCCTCAGTTGTAAGGCAAATGCCAGGGTATAGATGCAAAGTCGTGGCATGGCCCTCACTCTCCTCACCCAGGCGCGGCGGCTTCACCTAAGCGCCTGACAAGTCGCATACCTCCAGTTTGCGACTGAGCCAGTATGGGCTCAGAACCCAGCCAGCCAACCAACCAAAGTTTATCCCTCCCGTAAGTAGTCCAGGGCCACCTAGGCACCATTCTTTGGTAATATCCGTCAAGGCCCTCAGCCTGACTTTAAAATCGTTAGCGTAAGCATATTCCCCTATTAGAGTTAAGGTGTCGGTTATAGTGCCCAGCGATGCGGTGAAACGCAGGAATGGCTAACAGCCAGGGGAAGTCTCCACCCCCAGTTAACGCTTTGGCTTGGCTTGGCTAGCTGAGGATTAATCAACACTCACGACAGGCAGAAGACACATCAAATTAAGAATAGCAATTCCGACTCATCAATAAGGGAGGAACAACGCCCGACTGCCCAGCCATGATGCCTCGTGGACTGGGCACTACACCGTTCAGCCGAGCATGCTGCTAGCAGCACTCGGCCTGCAACTGCACAAGTCTCAGTCACTACAATTCACCGTGGACCTCCGGCCAAGGCCAGCCAGTGGCTGACCGGATGCCTCTTCACTACACAGCAGCCCTGCTCTACGCCTCAGCCAACAGCACTGGGGAAAACCCAGTAGCAGGCACCAAAACTAAGCGTGGCATTGTAGCCACAGCACTCTGAGACTGTATAATTACTTAAGACATTAATAAATGTTATGTATGTGTGGTACTGTAGTTGTCTCTCCATACACACCTACAATACTACCATAAGCCCTTTATGTCACATGAAACACTGAAGATGGTACTAAGCCTATTTTCATTCCATTATGAACTATGAATTAATATTTGGGGGGAACTGTTCACATAGTGCAAGAACTTTTAAAATACAAAATAATAAGAATTATTACAGGATGCAGAAGTACAGTCTCATGTAAACATTTATTTAAGAATCTAAAAATTCCACTTCTTCAATCAGTATATACTATCACTAATCTTATTTGTGGTTAACAACAAAAGTAAATTCAGATTCTGACGTCTATCACATAAATACTAGAGACAGATGTAACTTTCACTAAACTTCATCAGATTTATCACTGTATAAAAAAAGAGCCAACTCAGTTGGCATAAAAGTGTTTAATAGTCTTCCATTAAGTACCAACAATTTAAGTGACAACCATAAACAGTTTAAATCACGCTAAAGAATTTTTACATGCTCATTATTTCTACTCTATACATGAATAATTTAATGTAAATAGAGAATGATATACTAAGCAGAATCACTTTTAGGCTGGGCTAACTGCATTGTACCAGCAATTACTGAATGTACTCAAAATCTTCTTGACTTGTTCTATATCCAAAGGTAATGACCTGCTTTGGATTTACAGAATGTAAATAAATTCATATTCACCATGCGAGACTGGATGTACCACCAAAGACATGAATAACAGAGCAGTATGCAATTGCATACATGAAATCTGATACTCAAAACGAGATGTCGATAGGTTACAACGAAGTTATATTGCCAATCCCCTGTTAAGTACCCTAATTAGTGTCTGCAACAAGTCTGATGGATTTAATGTTTGATAGTGTCCTCAAAGGGTAGTGGCAGTAATATTAAATCAGGCTCTTACTTTCACTGTTGCCATACAGACTATGGAAGGTTTTTAGTTTATTCATCTTGAAATATAATGTGTGTCAACAACCACCAAAATGCACTTAATTCCACTAGTGTATTTTTTATTGTGATATTTTCATCTACACATTTCAGCCAGTAATCTGGCCATCTTCAGGGTGACTTTTCTTTTACAAGAATAGTGTGATCAAATGTGTCAGATTTCTCCACAGTATATAAAATAAAATATAGATTATATATGCCATAAGTTAAAATTATGTAAAGTTTTAAGTGATGTGTACAGGCAGTAAGTGTGGTGAGGTTTAGTCCAGAGTATGTGATGCTGTGTTGTGTGAATATTAATCATTCCATACAACTGAACATTTTTATATGCACATTACCTTCATCCATCATTCCCACAAATGTTATGGAGGCATCACGACCATAATAGTTGGAATGCAGTTGATTCTGCCACATGGATTAGGAAACAAATTTCCACATCCACTACAATGTTCTTGTGCTATGAATAGTGTCACAGTGTTCATTTTTGAGACATGCTGCCTGCATTATCAGGGTTGATGCAAGGTCAAAAAGTCAAAAAGCACCAAGCTAAGCCCCACCATATATTAGGTTGGTAAATGTGTGGCTCTATGAACTGTCAGAAACACAGCCTTTGTCAGTGGTACACACTTAACAGTGTTACTTGTCTGTATTTAATATAGCGTCTAAAATACTGTGAACTGTATACAGTTCTCACAAGGTCTCTGCCCTTGGCAAGAAGTTACAGTCATTGATATATATACAGTCTGACAATTATGTAATGAGACTGAGGTTATAGAATAAAACTGGAAAAAAAGACTTGAATACTATCTGTATTTTATTCAAAGTACATCCCTTCTGCATCGATACAGCAAGTGGCACGATCTAGCAAAGACTGGAAGGGCCTCTGCACGTCTTCTTGTGGCATGGCCCGAAGACTCGATGTCACAGCTGCTTGGATGTCTTGAACATCTTCAAACAGGCGCCCATTCAATGGTAACTTAAGTTTGGGGAACAGAAAATAATCACAGGGGGATAAATCAGGGGAGTAGGGCAGATGATGGAGCATGCACACTTGTTTTTGGGCTAAAAATTCTTGTACAGCAACTGCCCGGTGAACCGGTGCATTGTCATGAAGAAGAAACCAACTGCCTGGTGCTGAGTACTCTGGCCAGACACGGCGAATCCTCTTCCATAGGCTTTCCAGAACACTCAAATAAAAACTTCCAGTGACAGTTTGTCCCTTAGGGACAAACTCGTGGTGAATAATTCCCTTGCTGTCGTAGAAACACACAAGCATTGTCTTCACTTTTGACTTTTGAAGACAAACTTTTTTGCCTTTTGGTGATGCTGGTGACTTCCATTCAGCACTTTGGCGTTTAGTTGTGGGATCATAGCGAAAACACCAAGTTTCATCCTCTGCTACAATC
>Ga0123355_10003462_pt1:5000-22619 | contig 22619 bp, 12 predicted proteins | sample TergutEmb28metaG_3_FD_89872 | JGI IMG/M metagenome (GOLD analysis project Ga0123355, IMG submission 89872) | Embiratermes neotenicus P1 segment gut microbial communities from Petit-Saut dam, French Guiana - Emb289 P1 | ecosystem: Host-associated > Arthropoda: Insects > Digestive... | reverse complement strand
GTCGTATTAACGGCCGAAACATGTTGAGCATTGAATGAACATTGAATAAAATAATAAAATAAGTGGCATCAAGTTGGTTTTCTCTTTACTCAACTATCAAGATGATGCACGGCCCAATAAACATAAGATTTACATAAATAAGACTTTGTCGTTTTGTATTGGCGTGAAACAGTCTTTCTCTCTTCAAGGAAACGAACATACAATGTGGGTGTTCGAAACCAAATTACGGAGGGAAGTATTTTACTTAAAAGGGAGAAAATAACAGGAGGTTTGAGAGGACTACATAATGAGGGGCTTTCTGATTTGAGAGGCGATAAAAGGGGAGGAGCTTGTGACACGGGCTAGAATGAAGAGGTATGCGCATAAGGTTTAGGCCGATAATACTTGAAAGATTCCGCCAGAAAAATCTAGGCTTAATTTGGAGCATAATATCAAAATTAACCTTAAGTAACTATAGTTTCAGTGTGTGTACTGTACTGGTGGCGGACTGTTGTGAGCAGTGTACTGAAACTTTTGGATTCCACAAAATACGTCCTATGTATTGGATACCTAAAGATTCTCAAGAAGGAAAGGACTCACAATGAGGTAACTAAGAGAGTTTCTATCTCACAGTTAACACAAGGTTTGTCCGTTTTAAAAACAAACCGGTTAATGATGACTCCCGCTTTATACGATATGCCGCCGTTTAGATTGGTGTCTATAAAACCTTCGCGACGAAATACCCCATCACCACCACCGACAGCAAATCTTCAAACCTCAAATCCAGACAGTCTAATCGAATCAAATGAAAAACTGGTTCTACGTAACCGATAATTTATTTTGACTGTCATTGTCTGCTCTTCCTGATATATCTCTTTCCCTCGTGTTCTCCTTTACCGTATAACCAATACAATTTCCATGTTCACGTCGTCAGTTGTGTCACCAATATGGACACCCTGACACTATTTGTGAAGTGCACTCTTCTTTAATTCGGTTATTAAAAACACTGTGTTTTCTTCACATTACACACTTTACCCGAAAGTCTGGATACACACGCGACCGACCAAAACAAGTTTCAAATTTTCTTTCTCCCATCACATTTATTGGGAGGAACAGTCGACGACAAGCCGGGCGGCCCTCCCCTCGACAGCCGAAGAGAGTCGCGTCGCCTGCCCCCTATGCTACGTGATACAATACATACAGACTAGACCTTCTCTTTCTTCGGAAATCTAATAGTACAGTCACTTTCAGAAAATTTTTGGTATCTTATTTTCGAAGTAGACAATTCGCTGTGTGATCCATAAACGTATTAATTCTATTTGGCAGGAGGAATTGCCTGAGTAGTTGAAGGAGTCGATCATTTTACCTAATAATAAGAAGGGTGATAAAACAGATTGCTGTAATTATAGGGACATAACACTTTTGCTAACTGCGTACATAATTTTAGCTAACAATTTGCTGTCAAGGTTAAACTTTTGGCGCCGGAATTATTTTTTTTTTAATTTTAGCACATCCTGTATATAAAATGTGAATAAAACAGGAAACAAATAAGTTAGAATTACGAAACAAACTTCATTTTGGAGAGAAGAAACGGAGATTATATACCGTGTTTAAAATATTCATTACCTATATTTGTTGAATAAATACATAAAATGCAACGTTTAGAGGTTAGCGATGCGGTACGACCACTATAGGGGTCGTTAGGCGTCAAAGGGTTAATTCCATACGCAGAGGAAATTTTGGGGATCGTCAACGTGGGTATCCAAGCAAGAGATCAACTGCATTCGTCAAAAACTTGAGAAAAACTGGGAATACAATGACATAGTGTATTAGATGTTTATAGACTTCAATAAAGTTTGTGACTCAGTTAGGAAGGAGGTTTTTTTTTTATAATAATCTCATTGAGTTTAGTATCCCCATGTGACTGGTAAGGTTAATAAAAATGTGTCTGAGTTAAACGTGTATAAGTGTCCGGGTGGGCAAGAATTTGTCTGATATATTTCCTATTAGGAATGGCTTCACACAAGGAGATGCTTGAGAACTGCGTTTTTCTGGTTTATTACGCAGCGAGTAGTGGTAGTTTTTACCGGCGTTTCGGCATAACCTATCGGTCACATCTTCGGGGGTTAAGAATAAATTATGATTAACCTAAGAACATGGCTACGTCTCGAGATAAGAATGCAGGACGAAGTCACAATATAAAGATTGATAATAGTTCCTTTGAAAGTGTGGAAAAGTTCAGATGTTCAGCAACAACCCTAACGTATCATAATTCTATTACTGAAGAAACTAAGGGCAGAATAAAAAAAGGAAATGCTTGCTAATATTCGGTGCAAAATTTTTTGTCTTCCAGTTTGTTAATCAAAAATATAAAGATCAAGGTATACACTACTATAATTTTTCCTGTTGTTTTGTGTGGGTGTGAAACATGGTCGCTCACAGTGAGATAGGAACGTAGGTGTTTGAGAATAGGGTGCTGAGGGGAATATTTGGGCTTAAGAGGGACGAGGCAAAAAGGAGGTGCAGAAAACTACATAGTGATGAGCCTAATGAAATGTACTGGTCACCAATTAGTATTTGGGTGTTCAAATCAGAATGAGGTGGGTGGGGTATGTAGAACATATAGGGGAGAGTGGAGGTGTGTGCTGTGTTTTGGTGGGGAAATCTCAGGTAAGGAGACCACTGGGAAACCCCATACATAGATGGGATAATGATATTAAGAAGGATCGTCAGGAAGTGGGATGGAGGGCAATGGACTGGATTGGGACAGGTGAAGGGCTTTTGTATATGAGGTAATGAACCTTCGAGTTCCATAAAATGCAGGGAATTTTTTGACTAGCTGAAAACCAACTGGCTTCTCAAAAAGGACTTTGCTCCATGGAGTAAGTAAGTAAGTATATTTTTTAAGCTCGTGGTTCCGTGCATCGTAATTCAATGTGAATAAAAATTCAACCACATGCAACAGTATGCAGATATTTATTTACTGCAAAGTTACTGTACATGTTTCGGATGTCATAGCACCCATCATCAGGAGTACTAAGAACTGTAACCGCAGCCTCCGGTAAAGGTCATAAAACTGGTACAGCTACTTCCCTCCAACGTGGTCTGATCGGGACTGTAAGTATACTTACAGTAAGGGTTCTTGGATTTCCCGTGACATTTAGGTGTATCACGAGGTTATTAAAATACTTTAACAGGTAACACAAATGGGACTACGAATTGGACATCACCAGACTTGTGGCGTAATTGAATAATTGTAGCACACTTAGAGAGGAATCGAAGGCAAGCGTAGAAGGGAGAAATGAGATTAAATGCGAACAAATAAGATAAGGTTTAGATAAACTTAGTGGCTTTAAATTACAGAATGGCTGTAAGAAATTTAATTGTAACGTACGATTTCCAGACAAGAGGATATGATACGGAACAAACAAACCAGAAAGCTGGGAAAGAGACAAGAGCGAATATTCGCTTTTGAAATACATAGCATATGTAATAATCGTTGTAAGACTCAATATATATATATATATATATATATATATATATGATTTGGTTACTTATATTTTCCACCATCACATGTCCCTATAAGGTAAAATCTGTAAATTCAGGGTCCCACACCCGTGCCTTGCAGGTAATATTTTAAATACAAAGGCGTACAAAAACTGAAGATAATCTCATTATTTCCATAGAAAATGTAATATGTCCAACTAAAATGGTTTCGTGATCAATACTCCAAGGTGCAGATTCCTTCTTGTGAAGCTAACTGGTTTGCAGCTAGTCAAGAAATTCCCCGCATCTCACGGAACCCGAAGGTTCATTACCGCAATCACAAGCGTCCGCCACCTGTCTCTATCCTGGGCCCATCCCGCATGTGAGTATTTCTTAACAAAGTTTATTTTACAGGGAGGGTTTGTTAGCACCTCGCCCAACCCCAAAACTGGAGGACCACCCCTCGTCGGCTGTCCGCAACTGCTTATTCAATTTATTCGCAGCTACCCTCCTTATCGGAGGCCGTTCCTCTATCCTCAACCTGAGGACGCACCATGCCGTGGTGAGAGTGACCCACTGTTCAATACTTAAAACAAAAAGGTTAGTAAATTTCGATGACAGATTTGAGGTCCTCACAGCGGTATTACTGAGTGTTGAAGTACTCGTGGACATAACGCCATGTAAATGGGGAGGCAGCTGGGGAAATACTAGTTTCAAGACAAGGCGTCGTATACCGGAACTGTATAATTTTACGATAAGTTATTTTCTTTAAAAAAAAAAGTCCATATTCAGTGAAGGTACGATCATTCACACCTCAGATGTGCGGAACACCGCCATGTTGGTTTTATCGTTAGTAAAATATCAGAATATTCGAAGGTGGAGGCGGTTTATGGTGGCATGATGACGTCACGTTTCCTGGGAAGATTGGCCAATAGTAACTGAAGAGGAATGCAACTTATGGACAGACATACAGAACTGTCGAAAACATAAGTTTCATTTTCCATGCAAATGAAAGCGGAGGTTAAAATATCACAACCAAATGTGTCAGTGTTCATACTGCGCGATTTTGCACACTTTGATTTTGACTGGGACCAGCTTTCAAAGTAGCTTATGGGTAAATTAAAAGGGAAGTGCCGGATGGTATTTTAATTGAATTTGTGATATAGCCTACATAAAACTTGTGAAGTTAATTAAAATGGGTTCGAACGGAACGCAGACTAAAGCCAGCAAATACAATCAATTGTTTGACGTATTTCTAACTCACAATGGGCCCAAACAAGGCAAGTGCTATCTGTATTGATTTTTAATTCTGTTCGAGTTTAGGGCAGTCCACCAGAACCATGATTTAAACTACCCAAGATAAGTTGGTAGCAACGTAGCGTCCACACAGATGAACTGAAGTAATTAACAACCAAAGCCAAAATAAATTACACAATGCGAGTGAATGCTTTTCATGGTTCTGAGACGTCCTGCAGGCCGTTAGATGTTTCCGAAAGTGGTTTTATCTCTATGGAAAAGGGGCAGATGTGCGCAGTCAATATGGCAGCTGGCTACAAGAGGGGCGGTTCGGGGTCTGAACCCTCATTTGGGGCAAGAGATGTTCACTTGTATCATTTCAGGCTTCTATCGCGATGTAGATGAGACCTGCGCTCTTCTGGGCTCTTACGCAGCGAGTAGCGGTAATTACTTATCGACGTTTCGGTCAACTTATCAGACCCATCTTCAAGAGTCAAGAGTCACGACCAATACTGGCCGCGTAATAATCCAGACGAGCGCAGTTTTCATATTTTTCTCTGTCCTGAACCTATCCAGATCGACATCTGGGGCCAACCAGCCTCCTGTAAAATGTATACCAGCTCACTAGAACTCACCTCCCGTTCGACTGGGTAACATTACTGTCAAACTGTCTACTTTCACTGTATAGTTAATCACGCTGGACGGAGCTGCTGGTCAGGATGTGCTGGTCGACAGTCAAGTCCCAATTTATGCCTCGTATCTAAACGACCCTTCAACAATCACTTTAACATCTCAGGTATGGAGAATCGTACCTACCTAATACGCATTTCACAATTCTGACAGAAGGTGTTAATTATGAAATCCCCTTCCCCAAAAAAACATTCCAAGAACAGCCCCCTCCCCCCCGCCCGGCCATACCACAAACTCACTCGCGTCCAACCAAAGTTAGACCTAAATATCTTTAAAGGAATTTTCAAATAAAATTAAGTAAAATATTTTTCCTGCGATGTGTTACAACTGTCTGATTAATTTTTACATTTATTTAACGAAACTCTGTTCTTATTATCTGGCAGCACAAAGACTACTCATCTGAATCACCTCGACCTGCAAAAGGGCGTTGTTCCACCTCATTCCTTACTTTCCCCTCAGGACAAGGCGTTCAGAACAAACCCTCTTTGTACGTCGGAGATTTTCTTATAAACGAGATCCCAATGAGCTTAGAGTACATACAGTGTATTAATGTCAGCTCCCCTGATCTTGATTTCAGTTCCATAGACAGACGACTACTGATAATAGACTTCGTCTAGATTGTTCAACTTTTATCAACCTACTGCAGTCGGTTGATTCAAGTTCAATTTGTACCCATTTACGATAACACAATTTTACACATAACTACATACACTAATGAATATGGCTGCCTAAGGCCTTCAGGATGGAACCCCGCAAGGCGTATTTATTTGTGTATGTCATTTTGGAATGGTGGCCAGATTTTTTTCCGATGCTTTTTTATTACGATTTCACTTTACAAAATGTGCTGGAATGGTCAACAAACCGCCGGCTGTAGAGAGGTGCATGACTGGAGGATGATAAACTCAAACCTCTTTCTCTCTTTCAAGCAGAGTCAAGCAGAGAAGAGCGGTCAAAAATTATTTAACTGCGACAGGAAAATTCTTCTTTCACGGGACACAAGAACGCCTCTTAAAGTCTTCCGAACGCAGTAAGTACACCCCTGAATTGAATTACACGAGTAAAAACAGTTATATTTTAATAGTAGTATACCTGCTTCGACATCCGAAATGGGAACCGTTCTCTTTGTCCCCAAAATTGGATCAACTTTTGGACGCACACAGCCTTGAATACAATGATTCCCCGAGATTAAAAGATTGGAGAAGTACAGTCGAGTGAGAAACATTATGGGGCAACACGAGATATTAAATATTATTTCGCATTACACCTCAAAACCAATAATTTCAAAGTCCCGCAATCAACTAATGAATTTGTTAAAGCGTTTATTAATTTATTATGCAGATAGAAACCAACATGGCTGCAATGGGTTACAGGAACTGGCCCCTCCTTATCGTGTCGAGATTAAAAATTCTTTGTGTTGTATATAACCCGGCCCCACAATCGTGGAGTGCCGCTTATTCGCAGGGAAGATCTTTGCTGTTTGGTATTCATTATCAGTGTTTGCAGCTGGCTCGGAAGGATACCGAATTAGGTCACTCTAATTTGCATCAAAACAAATGAAAGTGCATGCGGGACAACGATGGTTGAAAATCAGCATGATATAAAACACAGCAATCAGTTACTCAATGACGCTCTTTATGGATCATTTAAATGCCTCAACATTTGGCTACGAGGCCAACAATAGCGAGCGGAAATCAGGACACGGTGTATTGTTGAAATTAAAAGAATACAAAATGGAAAGGCTTAAAATGGGTTAACAAAAGTGCAGTGACCGTTACGGTAACGCCACGCACGGGCGCACGCATAATTTTGGTAGTGATGTTGAGTGGATGTAAGACATGGTCTCTTAGTTTGATTTTTTACCTCCTGTGGCGCTGCGGCCCAACGCATGACATGATCTCCTCATGCTTGAGGTTTCTAGATCACACAAAACGACGCATCACATTCGGTAGGACTTCTCTGGATGAGTGATCAGCCCGTCGCAGAGACCTCTACCTGACAACACACAACAATCAAAACAGAGAGACATCCACGCCCCCGGCGGGATTCGAACCCACAATCCCAGCAAGCGAGAGGCCGTAGACCCAGGCCTTAGACAGCGCGGCCACTGAGATCGGCCTCTTACTTTGATAGAAGAGTATAACAACATGTGACTGGCTGCAGGGTTCCCGTAAGAATATTAAACTTCTTCGGACTAGAATTAAACTACATGGTATATCAAGACCCAGTTCGTATCTCACAGATAGCAATATTCGATCAGAAAGTTCGATTAGTTAATTTGTAGAAACAAAAATTGGAACTAGGTTAAGGGCGTTTAAAAATGGGGTGCTGAGGAGAATATTTGGTCCTAGGACGGAAGATGTGACAGGGGAGTGGAGAAAACTACACAGTGAGGAGCTTAATGGTTTGTATTCCCCACCAAATACTATCTGGATGATTGAATTGAGAAGAATGACATGGGAGGGGCATGTAGCATGTATGGGGAGAGGGGAGGTTTATTCAAGGTTTTGGTGGGGAAACCTGAGGGAAAGAACCACTTGGAAGACGTAGGTACAGATGGGAGGATAATATTAAAATGGATCTTCGGTAAATGGGATGGGGACATGGACTGGATTGATGTGGCTCAGGGTAGGGACAGGTGGGGCGCACTTGTAAATGCGGTAGTGAACTTCCGGGTTCCATAAAATGCGTGGAATTTCTTGTGTAGCCTTGAAATGGTTAGCTTCTCAAGAACGGCTCTGTTCCATGGCGTCAGTAAGTAAGTAAGCAGATAACAAATAATTAAACGTGGCGCATAAATACAGAGTGTGAGACAAATGAAAAGGATTTAAATTAAGTTGAGTAGTACATACAGTTAACAAGGAAATGGATGAGTTAATATTCATCGGAACATAACAGATTATGTTAAAGGCCAAAGATTGAGTTGGCTTGGAAACATAAATAGACTGCCTGAAACCAGTACTGTAAGGAAAATATACAAATGGAAACCGTCTACAAGTAGACCAGTGGGAAGGCGACGTCAGGAACAACCTGAGAAAGTCCAGGATCGCCTTAAATGGAAGGATATTGTTAAGAAAACCAAGACTCTACCACAGTTGTAGTCCGGAAGCAGAAGCAGAAGAACAAGAACAAGAACAAGAAGAACAAGACGAACAACAACAACAACAACAAGAACAAGAACAAGAAGAACAAGACGAACAACAACAACAACAACAACAAGAACAAGAAGAACCAGAACAAGAATAAGAACAAGAAGAACAAGAACAAGAAGAAGAAAAAGAAAAAGAACAAGAACAAGAAGAACAAGAACAAGAACAAGAAAAACAAGAATAAAAAGAAAAACAACAACAAGAACAAGAACAAGAAGAACAATAAGAACAAGAAGAACAAGAACAAGAAGAACGTGAACAAGAAGAACAAGAACAAGATGAAAAAGAACAAGAACAAGAAGAACAAGAACAAGAACATGACGAACAAGAAGAACAAGAAGAAGAAGAAGAAAAAAGAAAAAGAAGAAAAGACAAGACGAACAAGAACAAGAAGAAGAAAAAAAAGAAAAAGAAGAAAAAACAAGACGAACAAGAACAAGAAGAACAAGAAGAATAAAACGAACAAGAAGAAGAAGAACAAAAACCAGAAGAACAAGAACAAGAACAAGAAAAACAAGAATAAAAAGAACAACATGAACAAGAACAAGAAGAACAAGAAGAACAAGAAGAACAAGAACAAGATGAAAAAGAACAAGAAGAACAAGAACAAGAACAAGAAGAACAAGAACAAGAACAAGAACATGACGAACAAGAAGAACAAGAGAAAAAGAACAAGAACAAGAAGAACAAGAAGAAGAAGAAAAAAGGAAAAGAAGAAAAAACAAGACGAACAAGACGAACAAGAACAAGAAGAACAAGAAGAACAAGAAGAATAAAACGAACAAGATGAACAAGAAGAACAAGAACAAGAACAAGAAGAACAAGGAGAAGAACAACAACAAGAACAAGAAGAACAAGAACAAGAAAAAGAAGACGAAAAAGAACAAGAAGAAAAAACAAGACGAACAAGAACAAGAAGAACAAGAAGAACAACAATAAGAACAAGAAGAAGAAAAAAGAATAAAAAGAACAACAACAACAAGAAGAACAAGAAGAAAAAGAACAAGAAGAACAAGACGAACAACAATAAGAACAAGAAAAACAAGAAGAAAAACAACAAAAAGAAAAAGAACAAGAAGAACAAGAACAAGAAGAACAAGAAGAACGACAACAACATGAACAAGAAGAACAAGAACAAGGACAACAAGAATAAGAACAAGAACAAGAAGAACAAGAACAAGAATAATATGAACAAGAAGAACAAGAACAAGGACAACAAGAATAAGAACAAGAACAAGAAGAACAAGAACAAGAATAATATGAACAAGAAGAACAAGAAGAAGTACATATAGTTACCACTGGGCATTACTGTGTTAAATACCGAAATTGTAAAGAGTATGATCAGACTCATTGTATACACAGAGAATTTTGATAAGGAACATCTCTTAAGACGGGTACATTCGTAAAAGAAAGAAGGGATTTGGAGGTTTAAGATAAAATAATAGGAAAATAAGTTAATGAGGTTCAGATATGGAACGAATCGGCTCAGTGGTGCGCTCTGGTGTTAGGCGTGCCGCAACTCGGTTCTCCACTATACGAGAAGGTGACACGTAGCTAGATATTTGTGAAACGGGTAATACGAGTATATAAATCGTGTTAGTAATAGATGCACGGGCATAAAAAAAGGACTTTACAGTACGCACACTTTTTTACAACAGGCTATAATCATAAAAACCTCAACTGGTAATTCTTGAGCATAAATTCGACAGGAAATGCGCAGTCGCCCGAGGTAGGGATACAAGCAGTACTCTCAAACCACCAAGCTTTCAGCTCTTAACCTACAGTTTCAATATTTTCAATTAATCCAAAAATGCCTTAGAGAAATGTTATTAACGCATCATAAATCCCATAGACACAGAAGCGCCCTGAATTATACACGAACAACAGTTCTGTAAAAACAGCATTGATGGAAAAAAATATATACCTACTACTTATTCCAGAAATATAAGCTTCAATATCTTTTAATCTTTATATTGTGGGCTACGCATTAGAATTATTACATTCGTATAATTTGACTAACACAACACATAAAATATGTATACTATGTGTCTATTTCATGTTTTCTTTACGAAAATAGAGGGTTTATCGTTTGAGGGAAAGAATATTATGTCATCAAGACACAACCAGTTCATAAAAATTTTAAAGTCATTCCTTCTTATACAAGCAAGGCTAGAAATACTGTACAGACCACAGGAACACATCTGGATACAAAACTACAATAACATAGACTACAAATTTAATCCGTATTAAATTACAGTGTTCATGCTACTAGTGTTAAGAAATAGGTTGCTTAATATATGATTAATACGGTACAGACAGATATTTTTAAAAAGTATAATAGTTTAAAGCGATAAAATTATAACAATTTTTAAGGTTTTTTCATAAATAATTGTTTGAATTTTTGTATATTTAATTGCAATTTTTTTACGTGTAGAAAGTATATTCGTTGGTGTTGTGAATGATTCAGTCTACATAAACGGAATAAACAGTGCCATCATACGAGACACAATTCATCGTCATGAAAATTTTACACTTTGGCGCGCAAGAACACAAACTGATTTACTGAGAATTTTAGTAATTGACCAACTCAAAGCACAAATACTTGTTTTATAATAAGTTTATTATATTCCTCTACATGTTTCGAGCACTATGTGCTCATCATCAGGAGGTCAAAATTGTATTATACAGCATCTGGGATCATCACACCTGTAGGTGGCCGTCCGGTGCACAGGTTGAGAGAGGACTGTGCATCTCAGTATAATCTTAGTAATTAACCAACTTAATGCACAAATTCTTGTTTTATAATAAGTTTATTACATGCCTCTACATGTTTCGAGCACTATGTGCTCATCATCAGGAGGTCGAAATTGTATTATACAGTATCTGGTATCATCACACTCTGTAGGTGGCCGTCCGGACGACCACCTACAGGTGTGATGATACCAGATGCCGTATAGTACAATTCTGACCACGTGATGATGAGCACATAGTGCTCGAAACATGTAGAGATATATAATAAACTTATTATAAAACAAGATTTTGTGCATTAAGTTGGTAAATTACTAGATTATACTGAGATGCACGGTCAGCAAAACATAAAAAAAAATGTAATTTGTTCCTTTTTGGGTAATTCCCCGGCGTCTGAGTTCTAATTGCCGAAGTTTCGGAACTCACTATCGGTTCCATCTTCATAGGCAGGTCAACGAAGTGACCTGCCTATGAAGATGGAACCGATAGTGAGTTCCGAAACGTCGGCAATTAAAACTCAGACGCCGGGGAATTACCCAAAAAGGAACAAATTACATTTAGAACAAGGCGAAAGCTTAAAAACATGAATCAAAAAATTGATTTACTGAGAGTTACACAGCCGTCATGAAAGTACAGTAAGGGCTAAAATGCTGAAAGGCTGTATTGTTTCTGCGACATGTCATGTTGAGTTGTCGCTATGGCAGTACGGTTAATTGTAAGAAATTAGTGGGTTGTTGCCAAGTGTCAAAGTGTCTACACCTACTTCCACGAAAAGAGCACTCCATTCAGGCACTTCAGCATCTCCCCTGAGGTTTAATTGGCTCGCTGTATCAGACTGTCCTCTCTCTGCACAGGTTTCGAGGACAATTAGACAAAATTTAATGAAACTTTATACAGGTGAATATTACGAAGTACTGTCACGTCCCCTTCATTTTCATTTAGGTCAGGCAGTTTGAGCGATACCTTTTTTACAAACACAACCGTGTGTGTGCATCTCGAGTGTGCCTTGCTAAATGTTCGAATGGGAGCGAAAAATGTGCCGAAAATGAGCTCTAGAGAAAAATCTAAATCTCGTCTTTTGCCAAATAAATGATTTAAGGAAGCCTTATGATCTTCGGTGTAATTAAGCAAATGGGACTGAACAATGACCTTTCAAACATACGAATTCTCACATGTAATAAACAACATAATGTTTTTTATGTCTTGCTGACCGTGCATCCTGGTACAACTCTGGGTGAATGACCAACTTGATGCACAATTACGTTATACACTAAGTTTATAACTACCATCCTCTACATGTTTCGAGCAACTCTGTGCTCATCATCAGGAGGTCAAATTGCATTATTACAGCATCTGGTATAGTGCTCTCTGTAAGTGACCGTCCGGTGTGCAAGTTGAGAAGTTCCTTCTCAACCTGCACACCGGACGGTCACTTACAGAGAATACTATACCAAATGCTGTATTAATACAATCTGACCTCCTGATGATGAGCACAGAGTTGCTCGAAACATGTAGAGGATTATAATAATAAACGTATTATATAACGTAATTGTGCATCAAGTTGGTCGTTTACCCGGAGAGCTTAATGTTTGGATTACGTTCGGGCAGCATAGAAATCGGGGGTGATTTATTCTTTCAGTACAGCGCCACAGTACGGCTCGACTTTGAAGCATGTATGTAGTGTCTTAAGAACGAAGGTACATAGCACATAACAAACTGCAGAAGACGGCATTCACAAGTTCAGTGTTCATTTAAACACTTAAATTTTATTATGACGTTTTTCTGACCGTGTATCTTGGTAATTAACCAACTTGATGCACAAAATTTTTGTTTCACAATTTAGTTCATTCCTCTACATGTTTCGAGCACCATGTGCTCATCATCAGGAGGTCAAAATTGTATTATACAGCTTCTGGTATCATCACACCTATAGGTGGCAGTCCCGTGCACAGGTTGAGAGAGGATTCCTCTCTCAACATGTGCACCGGACGGCCACCTATTGGTGTGATGATATCAAATGCTGTATAATACAATTTTGACTTCCTGATGATGAGTACATGGTGCTCGAAACATGTAGAGGCATGAAATAATCTTATTGTAAAACAAAAATTTTGTGCATCAAGTTGGTTAATTACTAAGGTAAATACATTTTATTACTCACTTTACCCACCACCAACTATAACATTCAAAAATTCTTTGTTCTGTCCTGAAAACATTTATGTGTCTTTTGTGGACATCAAAACAAATAACGTCTCCTACCCTATACAGCATCAACAATTTGGTTTGCATAGCCGAGGCGTAGCGTGTTTACTGCGCGGTACGACCTAAATATTTAAACATAAATCAGGTTATCGCCAGTCTTGAAAGGGTAACTATAAGATAAGTGTTCATCTTAGTGATAATTTTCGAGTGTACCGAAGGCTTTACTTCTACGAACTATGTCAAAGTGGACAAGTAACAAGTTGGGTGCTACAGGGAACTCGTGTCACTGATCATCCACACATTCGCTACGTTTCCTTTGGATTCGACTCTTCTGCGATATGACACTTCGTCAGTCGGCATTCGCACCCCGACATTTCCGCAAAACATGCTGCACTTGTCTTCACAGATCGACAGGCCTTCTAAGAATCGCCGATCCTTGAAGTTAAGAGCAACATGTTACTTCGAGATTTCCGCGATCCGATTACCCAATCAGCCAGCGTCACAAACCAGAACAACGGAATCCGCAGCTGCAGCGCTACGCAAAACCTGAAATATCGGAACTTACAGCTGAGTTCCAGGGTCGGACCCGTTTGACCCCTTGCATTTACACCGACATGCCCTTCACATGCAACATGCAATTATGGAAATCCATTCAGTAAAAATAGCCGGTCCCGGTGTCCGAGCGGTCTAAGACGTAGGTCTGCGGCCACTCGCCTTCTGGGGTTGTGGGTTCGAATCCCACTGGGGGCGTGGACGTTTGTCTGTTGTGAGTGACGCGTGTTGTCAGTCAGAGGTCTCTGCGACGAGCTGATCACTCGTCCAGAGGAGTCCTACCGACTGTAGTGCGTCGTTTTGTGTGATCTAGAAACCTCGTGAATGAGGCCGTGGCCCAATGGGGGCTGTCGCGCCAATAAAAACAAATTTTCAAAAAAAATAATTAATATGACGTTTAATTATACACTGCCAGTGCATTAAAACGGTTCATTAATGCGTGGGTAAAAAACATTCGGTGAATCCACTAAGGGCCTCCAGTACACCGTTGCTAATAGGACAAACTTTATAGCAGGTCTGTAATATACTGAAGTGGCTGTTAGTGTTCGCTCGTCACGTGACATTAAAAACTCAATTACGGTTTAACTCACTGACATGATAGCACTGGAGAAAATCGTAAAATAACTGTCCAGTAGACAAATACTTCAATAGTATAAACAACCAACTATATTCAATAATAACAATTTATTAGTAATTTCCATCAGCTCAACATGTTTCGGACGATAATTTCGCCCATCCTCAGGAGCACGTGCATTATACCACAAGCTGTAAACACAGTCTAGTGCTCCTGAGGATTGGCGAAATTATCGCCCGAAACATGTTGAGCTGATTGAAATTACTAGTAAACTGTTATTGTTGCATCTAGTTGGTTGTTTATACTATTGTATTAGACATGCACGGTCACACAAACATCAAAAGACAAATAAAGCATTTTACAATTTTACTGCGTACAGGAATTCTTAACGACAGAATTCTGAGTTCAGTTTTCAGAACGTAACACACACGTATTTAAGCCTAATTACAGCATTCCTGTGTTATTTCATGAAAGACTATTAGGACGATGAAATGGAGGAGGAAAAGATGTCAGAAACATGTAGCACGCATGTGTGAGGTAAGAAATGCCGATACACTTTAAAACAGGCCACTTACTTGGAAGGCACGATTGGGCGGCAGAGTGGACGTCTGCTTTACAGGAATAGGAATTAGAGGGAGGAATTTATTTAAATCATATTTCAGGATTTCATTCTATCACTTTCCTGTTATTTCTTGTAAAACTGTTTCACAGTGAAGGAACAAGAGAAGGAGGAAAGGCAGGAGGTCACTACGCTATCACAGGGTCTATCCTTCTGAACTTCACTCCGCAACCTTTCTTTACCACAAACCCAGAGCCTCGTCCAAAGCGAGCTCTCCAAAGGGTGCGATCTGGTGTTCCTCTATCAATTTACAAGTTTCTCTCTTTTCCTTAACCCTTATCCTGCTAATGTGGAGAATATGGTGAGCTTCTAATAATATCAACAGATGGCTAATGGGATTTAATTCGGCGTTTTAAAGGTTAAGGTCATCCAGTAGCTGCTTGTTTCTTCTTCTTCGTCTTCCCCTTCTTTCTATGATTACATCTTTTACTGTTTCAATAAATTGTTTAAAAGACAGTTCCTACTCAAGATGTGACCAATCTATCATTCCTTCCTTTTATTGTATTTAGGATATTCCATTCCTCGTTGACTCCGCGAAATACTTCATTTTTCACACGATCGTCCCAACTGATCTCCATCTTTCTCCAGGACCACATTTAAAAGGTTCCCAATTATATCTGATCTTCCTTACGAAGTGTTCAAATCTCAACACTTTACAAAACTCTGTTCTAGTTGTGGCATTTAATTAGTTTCTTCCATAAGTTTATTTCTAATTTGCTCGTGAAAATGTCTACTTTTGTTGAATACTGCTTTTGCTAGGGCAATCCTGTATTTAATGTCATGTGTACACATTGTATCGTTTGTTATCATGCTACCTACATAGTTGAAATATTCCACATTCTCCGGTTGTTTTTGATCTAACATAATTCGCAGTGGGGATGGTTGCCTTGATGTTCTCATTACCTTAGTTTATTCCACATCATTTACATTCCATAGAATCTTCCAATTTCTGTTAGTCTATCAGTCTTGCCCTTTATTAATTTCTGGAACTTTGAACACGTAAGGTTTTGGGCTACAGAATATGGAATATATCTGTAACACAGACGTTATGCAGAGCTTCTGCAATTTGTACTGACGGTAATTTCACCTCCTTAACAGGAACCACAACCTCAATACCCCTTTGCTTAACACGAACAAGGCAATTGGCATGCAGCCCTTCATACCTCGCGGACACAATTTCCGTCTGCCGGAAATCCTATGACATATCTGCAACTACAGTCGGATTTCGACATCTTGGTGCATTCCACTTTGGTAACAGGAGTCAGATGAATGGTATAAATTACGGGGCATCCTGGTGTCAGTCAGTTACTGCACTAGGTATCATACGTGGGTCATTTCAAAAATTCTGCACACTGTAGGTTTTCCTTTCAAAAATGAATTTATTTTACAAAATATGTTTACAGGCCTTCAATGTAATATCCATTGTGCTTTATCACAGCGGTCCAACTTTTGGGCAAGTGCTGTATTCCTGTCAGGACGCCTTCGTTGTTGATGCGTCTGATTACTCGGCCTACCTCATTAGACACCTCCTCAATGCTTCTGAAGCGTTTCCCACGGGGTGGTTTCTTCAATTTTGGGAACAAGTCAAAGGCTGGTAGATTCATGTCAGGACTGTACGGTGGGTGAGGAAGCAATTGACATCCATACTTTTCCACAATTTCCGATACTGCACCTGAGGCATGAGGCCGCGCGTTAATGTATGATCGTTGGCCACTGCGCGAGATCTGACTCCTGTCACTTTCTTCTTCCATTTCAAGGCTCCGTTTTGCAGAACAGGGACCACGTACTGTACCCTGCCAATACGCACATAATGTTCTTTACTGAAGTCTGGCTCACAACTGTCGCGAAAATCAGAAAGATTGCATCATCCTACTGGTCGCGCAAGCGCAGTGTGCAGAACTTCTGAAATGACCTAAGTACATGAACCCCCTAAAGACTGCACATACCATACGATTATTTCTTCATGTGGGATACAAACTGGCATTGTATATATCTTATTCATTAACTGGGTAGTCTGTCGTACGACAGGTCCAAAGGCCCTTCCAAAGTTCTTTCTCTAGACAGTGAGATACAGTGCTTCGTCTTTCACATTCTAGCACATTCCCATTCCAGTAGCTGTTCACGTATTCTTCCTCGTCTGCTCGCCCCTGTACATTCCCTTCAACAGCGTCTTCTAGAAGGCACTTACTAAGCAACATACGAGCAACCCATTTAGCCTTCCTTCGCTGTACATGCAGATCGATATCAACAGCTGTCATTTCAGAAATTACCACTATTCGCCGCGTAATAACCAAGAAGAGGGCCGATCTATATCAATAGTTTATTTAGATTATATGAATCTATATTAACCCGGTCAACATTAAAGTGAAATTTAAATTATCTCCAAC
>Ga0123355_10003462_pt1:0-2500 | contig 22619 bp, 12 predicted proteins | sample TergutEmb28metaG_3_FD_89872 | JGI IMG/M metagenome (GOLD analysis project Ga0123355, IMG submission 89872) | Embiratermes neotenicus P1 segment gut microbial communities from Petit-Saut dam, French Guiana - Emb289 P1 | ecosystem: Host-associated > Arthropoda: Insects > Digestive system >... | reverse complement strand
ATAATATACAATAATTAAGTTCCTAACTTACAAAAATACAATATATTTCCATCAAGGTAGCATTGCTAATTAGAGAAACAATCTTGTTCATTCAGAGAAACACATACAACTAGTATACTCGTGGCAAAATTGCAGAGACTCTTACTGTTACATCAGGCGGTACACATAGTTACCATCGTGATATATAGAGTTAACCCTTTAAACGCCGAGTTAAATCCCACCTGCAAACTGCTGGCATTATCAGGAGCTCACCATATTCTCCACGTTAGCAAGATAAGGGTTAATACCAGACACTGAATATTTCGGCTTGCTTTAATTGCATTTTATTTACTGATTATACTTCTTTAGCCATTTAGACGCCGAGTTAAATACCATCTGCCAACTGCTGACATTATTAGCTCACCATATTTTCCACGTTAGCAGAATAAGTGTTAAATACAGACCAGGAACGCTTCCTGCCAGACCAAAACGAATTTTATTTAAAAGAAAACTTGGCGTAGGGTACAGATGGCATAAGTAACATGGCTGTGGATTCTGAATCGCTGGAGGGCAGACTACTAATTTTTCTTCCAGTTAGTCAGAACACTCAGACACAGGTTATCTCATGAGAATTAACCCTTAACCTGCTAACTTGGAGAATATGGTGAGCTCCTAACAATGCCAGCATATGGCAGATGTGATTTAACGTGGCGTTTAAGGGTTAATGACGCGCTCAGTTTTGCTACTAATGCGAAACGTTAAATTATGAAGGAGACTATGGAAATGTAATGTAATATTCTGTGAAGACTTCTCCCGGGAATCCTTCCTCATATTAAGGTACGAACCCACAGCTGTAGATAGCGAGGACTTTGACAGAGCAGCGCAGTACTGTCGATAATATTAGGCACGTGAATTTTGTATTCTCGAGTGTGTAACTATTCGTAGACCAGACAACATGTCATGAAGGCCCAGGTGGGAAGTATAGGTACAGGTCCACTCTTTCTTTAACCTCGGGGCTACATGGGGATGTGTAGTCAACGTCACGTCCCAGCCTTTTTACCCACGGGAAGAGACGCGGCACTCCTTGTACATGCGGCTCGATGGGCCCCAGAACCGGTTTGGGTGGGGGGAGGGGGGAATCTCATCCCTAGATTCGATCCCCGGAACGTACAGCCCGTTTTTACAAGGTTCCACAGTCCCTGGTGATCCGAGGCATCCGAAATCCTTGAGGTTTCGAGATCAAACTTCGATACACAACATTTGGTAGGACTGCTTTAGACAAAAAAGTTGGCCATTCGCATAGACCTCTACCTGACAACGCACAACACTCATAAGAGGCAGACATCCATGCCCAAGGCGGGAGTCGAACCAGCTATCTCAGCATGCGAGCGACAGCAAATCCCACGCCATATACCGCGCTGCCACTGAGATTCTCCGTCCACCACGTAGCGAGTCTTATTTTAATTTATTTTTTGACTATAGAAAGGCATGATTGAAACGGATCTGAAGGCAAATGACACATTTAGGCGTCAAAAATATTGTACTCCGGATAAGGATTGAATCGGGAGGAACTTCTTTCTGTTAGGGTGACTAAAATGAAGTACCGCCGCGACGTCTAAACCCATTACGTTTATGGACCCTTTCCATCGTGCGTACAGAAATTTAACGCATTACAGGATTGGTCTTCAACTTCTTTGAATACATACGAAGAAAAAGGCCGTAATTTTTGTGAGCTGGGTGACAAACACCATGGCCAGAACCCTCTAGAACAGCGCTATGACTCTGCCTTCTCTTGCACCTGTTCATCGCCAAAAGAAAAAGCCATGTGCACTTTCGCCAAGAATATTACGTGTTAAAATTCAAATATATTGGCGGATATTATGCCGCAGTTCTATCACGTGACGGTAATAAACCAATCAGCGCGTCTCATGTAGCTACTGCGGTACTGTGAACCTAACATGTGTGCTGGAGGTTACGACCACCTGTAACAACCGCTTTGGAAACGTCAATGTAGCCACCACAGACGTACCAACGCTCCAGAAACGCTCAGGATATCCCTCGCATTCCACTTAGCACGTACTAAACCCCAACCCAGTTTTCCAACTCACATGGAATATATTACTGTTACATATACTATATGAATTTAATGCTACTTTGAAAGACTAGAGTACAAATTTATTTATATATATCCATATATTCAAGGTAATTTACCTATAGAAAATACCATTAGTTCAGATGGATAAACCAACCGACAAATACATCTCGTTGAAAGTTTAGAAATATGCACCTCTACTAATAATATACACCGTATAGTTTTCTCTATATACATTTTTGTGACCTAAGGATGGCCCATAGTGGCCGAAACATGTCGTCGTCAGCATAATAAATAGGATACAAAGACAGTTGTGTTTTGACTACCCCCCCCCCCCCCCCCCCCCCCTTCCTTACTTACGATACTTTCTACCCACCCGAAAAAAAAAAAAAAAAAAAACAAAAAAATATAATTAAAAAAAAAAAATAT
>Ga0123355_10003461_pt1 | contig 22638 bp, 16 predicted proteins | sample TergutEmb28metaG_3_FD_89872 | JGI IMG/M metagenome (GOLD analysis project Ga0123355, IMG submission 89872) | Embiratermes neotenicus P1 segment gut microbial communities from Petit-Saut dam, French Guiana - Emb289 P1 | ecosystem: Host-associated > Arthropoda: Insects > Digestive system > Gut ... | reverse complement strand
GTCCAGGTGACCGGCAGGGTCGGCAGCGGCAGGTTCCGAGCCCAGCCACCGCGCCGGACCTTCCTCCGGTGGCTTCTCCGACGGCCGCTCCCACGGGGCTAGGAGGGACTGCCATGTCAGAGATTTCCCCTGTGGGCCGGCGGGGCGACGGCGAGCTCCGCGCCTCGCACGCGGACCGGGACACGGTCGTCGAGCAACTCCGCGTCGCCGGGGGAGACGCCGGCTGACGCCCGAGGAGCTCGATGAGCGTCTCGAGGCGGCGCTGCCTGACACCCGCGGCGCCGGAGCGGATCAGGTGGCCAGGCCGGGCACCGTTTCGGCCCGGCCACCGAGCCAGCCAGTAAGAAGCTGGAAGACGGCGACAATCAGCAGCACCAGGCCCGGCACGGTCCAGCCGCCGCTGGCGTCGTGCAGGAAGCCGACTACCAGCGGGCCGGTGCTGGCGATCAGGTAGCCGATGCCCTGGGCAAAGGCTGACAGCGACGCCGCCGTCACGGGATCGGGCGCCCGCGCCATCGTGTAGAAGACGCCCAGGCCTAGGGTGGCTCCCTGGCCCAGGCCGAGCAGCAGCACGAACGGGACCGCCGCGCTGGCGGGGCCGAACATCGCTCCCGCCAGCCCTGCGCCGGTGGCGATGTTGGCCACGGCCGCCAGCCATCGCTGGTCGGTCAGCCGGTGAGCGATCACCGGGATCAGCAGCGCCGTCGCGGCGTTCCCCAGGTTCATCAGCGCCAGCAGCTCGCCCGCGTGTACGGCGCTGACACCCCGGTCCCGGAACATGGTCGGAAACCAGGACAGGGCCGCGTAGTACGTCAGGCTCTGCAGGCCCATGAAGAGCGTCACGTGCCAGGCCAGCCGCGAGCGCCCCAGGGACAGCGCGCCGCGGCGGGACCGCGGCCGGGGCGGCCGGGTCCCGGCTAGCGGCGCCACGCCGGGCCGGGTGCGGTACCGCAGTTGCGGGACCCACAGCACCGCCGCCAGGAGGGCAGGCATGGCCCACAACCCCAGCGAGATCCGGACAGCGGCGCTGTCGGCGGACTGGCCGGCTCCCGCCGCAGTGAAGATCGGCACCGCGATCAGCGAGGCCGCCACGGCGCCGGCTGTCAGCATCAGCAGGTACAGCCCGATCAGCAGGCCGGCCCGCTCCGGTGCCCGCCGCTTGACCAGGCTCGGCAGGAGCACGTTCATGAGAGCGATCGCCGCGCCGGCCACGATGGTGCCGGGAAACAGCAGCAGCGACGGGCTGACGCTGCGCAGCACAAGGCCGACGGCGAGCAGCCCGAGGGCCAGGCCGAGCACCCGCTCCTCCCCGAACCGACGGCTCAGCGGCGCGCCAGCCCCGGAGAACACGCCGAAGCACAGCACCGGCATCGCCGCGAGCAGCGCCAGTGTCGATGCGGAGACGTGCAGCGCCGCCTGGAGCTCGGGGAACACTGGCGGCAGGCCGGTGATCGATGCCCGCAGGTTGAGGGCGAGCACCACAATGCCGGTGACCAGCAGCGGGACACTAGCCCGGAGGCCGGCGTTCGGCATCGCGTCCCGAACTCGCACGCGGGTCCTCCCTCTAGTTCACCGCAGCCTGGGAATACAGTGTGCCTGGCAGCGCGAGCGGGATCGCCGCACGCGAGCTCCCCGCAGACCGCCGTGTCCCACCCGGAGCGACCCTATGACCTGCCCGCACTGCCTCGGAATCGACCGTCGAGCGGTCCTCGGTTTCCTCGGGCTCGGTATCGCCAGCGTTCTCGTCGGCTGCGACGTCAGGCCCCGTGTTGCCGCGGCGGCCGCAAGACAGGCGCACCGCAGCCCGCATCCCGCGCCATCGCCGACGACGACCGGCCCGGCGCCGCTCCCGGCCACGACAACCCCGCCGACGCCGGTCCCGATCCCGCCGCCAGCCCCTGGCCCGGCACAGGTCATCTGGCACGGATCAGCCGCGGCCGTCACGGCCAGACAGGTGGCCATCACCATCGACGACGGCTACTGCGCTGAATGCGCTCAGGCCTACGCAGTCCTGGCGCGAACTACCGGGATCCACCTCACGTTCAACCCCAACGGCTGCTACGGCGAGATCTGGACCCCGCTGGCCGCCACTCTCAAACCCCTCATCGAGGCCGGGCAAGTCCAGATCGGCAACCACACCTTCAATCACTGGGACCTCACCAGGCTCAGCGACGGTCAGGTCACCGCCCAGCTCGAGCAGAACGAGGAATGGATCCAGCAGACCTACGGCATCACCGCCCGGCCCTGGTGGCGGCCGCCTTTCGGCTACCACGACGAGCGCACCGACGAGCTCGCTGCCTCCATCGGCTCTACCAACGTGCTGATGTGGAACGGCAGCTACGGCGACTCGACCCTGCTCAAGCCCGCTGAGCTCCTGAACATCGCCAGGCAGTACTTCCATCCCGGCGCGATCATGCTCGGCCACGCCAACTACCCGACGGTTACCGAGGTCTTCCCCCAGCTCGCCCAGATCCTGGCCAACCGCGGCCTGCACCCGGTGACTCTTGACGAGATGTTCGGAACCAGCCGCGGCACCGGCAGGTCAGCATGACCGCTCAGCTGAGCCAGGGTCCGGTGTGCCGGGGCGCCGATGCCTGACCTCCTGGCAGGCCCGCGCGGCCAGGCATGGACCACAGCGCTGGAAGCGGCTCAGTCCCTCGGCGTACCGCTCACCTGCCATCTGGCCGGACTCGGAGCGGAACTGGACGACAGGGCCGGGACCTGGCCCGGGCTGTACGGGGTCAGTGACGACGGGGCTGTTCTGGTCCGGCCCGACGGGCACGTCGCCTGGCGCGCCGAAAAGGTCGCGGCTCAGCCCGCAGCCGAGCTAGCGGCTGTCCTGCGGGGCGTGCTGTCACTCAGCTGAGGCCGAGTCGCCAGCACTCGGCCGGGGCCCGGGCGCTACGTGCACCGTGGATGACCGGCTCGCGGGCGAGGAAGTGATCGGCTTGGCGGGCGGTGTCAGGACGGTGAGGATGCCGGTGATGGCGAGGACGACCGCCAGGCTGGCCAGCTCGAGCCGTGTCACCGGGGAGGGACCGGCCCCGGGCACGGGCTTGCGCCGTAGCCACATCCGGCCGGCCAAGGCCAGGCCTGCAGCAGCGGCGACGACCAGCATCTTGGCGACGAGAAACAGGCCATATGCCGTCGTCAGCACCGACCGCAGCGGGACCAGGACCAGCGCGGAGATGATCCCGCTGACCAGCACCATGGCGAACAGCCACGCCGCCGCCGCCGCGTACAGCCGGATGATGCCCTGCACGGCGGCTGAATCGTGTCGCCAGGCAATCCCTGTCCGCAGCGCATAGGCGAGCAGGCCCGCCCAGAGCACGGCCGGGGTCACGTGACAGAACGCCACTAGCGCGCCACCCACGGGGACGATGCCCTCCGGGTGCGACCTGATCCCCTCGGCGACGATCACGAGGGACAGCAGCACCGCTGCGAAGCCAGGCCGGCGCAGCCGCGCAGTCATCGCGGCCAGCGCGAACAGCGCCATCTCAATCAGCGCTATCTGCGCCGTGCCACCCGACCGCAGGCCTGCGGCTGGCGGCGAGGCGAGCTGAGCAGCCAGGCCCGGGCCGGCAAGAGCGGTCACCAGCAGCGCCGCACTCGCGGCAAGACCAAGCAGCGAGCCGCGCACCGCCCACGGCCCCGGCAGCGGGCCCGGCCGCTCGCCCTTGTACTGGCGCGCCAGGCCGCGGCCGGCCAGGCCGCCGAGGGCGACGACCAGGCCAGCAAGCATCAGGCCGCGCTCAAGCCCTGTCAGCCACAGTCCCGGATCGGTGAGCACCGACCGACACTAGCGCCTGCTATGACGGATATGCCGGGATCTTTACTGAGCCGATACCGGTTGTGCAGCGTGTCCTCAGGTTGAGCAGCGGCTACTGCCTGCCCAGCAGCGACCGGAGCACGTACTGCATGATGCCTCCGTGCCGGTAGTACTCGGCCTCGCCGGGCGTGTCGATCCGGACGATCGCGGTGAACTGCTTGCCGTCCGCGCGCACGGTCACCTCGCGCGGCGTCTTCCCGCTGTTCATCTCCTCGATGCCGGTGACGTCGAACACCTCGTGCCCGGTCAGGCCCAGTGACGCTGCGCTTTCCCCTGGCAGGAACTGCAGCGGGAGCACGCCCATCCCGATGAGGTTGGACCGGTGGATCCGCTCGAACGACTCCACCAGCACTGCCCGCGCGCCGAGCAGCGCCGTGCCCTTGGCCGCCCAGTCACGCGAGGAGCCCGAGCCGTACTCCTTGCCGCCGAGCACGACCAGCGGCGTCCCTTCCGCCAGGTACTGGCGGGAGGCTTCGTAGATCGACATCTGCTCGCCCTCGGGCAGCTTGAGCGTCACCCCGCCCTCAGTCCCCGGGGCCAGCTGGTTTCGCAGCCGGATGTTGGCAAACGTGCCCCGGATCATCACCTCGTGGTTGCCCCGCCGCGAGCCGTAGCTGTTGAAGTCGGGCCGCTGGACGCCGTGGGACGTCAGGTACTGCCCGGCCGGGCTGTCGGCCTTGATGGCGCCGGCCGGCGAGATGTGGTCGGTGGTCACCGAATCGCCCAGCACCGCGAGCACGCGCGCCCCGTGGATGTCGGTCACCGGGCTGGGCGACGTGCCCATCCGCTCGAAGTACGGCGGGTGGCGGACGTAGGTGGAATCCGGGTCCCAGCCGAACGTGTCGCCCGCGGGCACGTCCAGCTCCTGCCAGCGGTCGTCGCCGGCGAACACGTCGGCGTAGTCGCGGGCGAACATCTCCGCCGCCACGGCGGATTCCACGACGGACTGGACCTCTGCGGGTGCCGGCCACAGGTCACGCAGGTACACCGCCTGCCCGGACGAGCCCGTTCCGATCGGCTCGTTGATCATGTCGATATCCATCGTCCCGGCGAGCGCGTACGCCACGACCAGCGGAGGTGATGCCAGGTAGTTCATCTTGACGTCGGGATTGATCCGCCCCTCGAAGTTGCGGTTCCCGGACAGCACCGACACGACCGCCAGGTCATTCTGTGCGACCGCGGCGCTGATCGCCTCCGGGAGCGGACCCGAGTTGCCGATGCATGTCGTGCAGCCGTAGCCCACCAGGCTGAAGCCGAGCTTCTCCAGGTATGGCGTCAGGCCGGCCCGCTCGTAGTAGTCCATGACGACCTTCGAGCCGGGCGCGAGCGTGGTCTTGACCCACGGCTTGCGCTCGAGGCCGGCCTCGACCGCCTTCTTCGCCAGCAGGGCGGCGCCGATCATCACCGACGGGTTCGACGTGTTGGTGCAGGACGTAATCGCGGCGATGACGACCGAGCCGTGGTCGACCGACGTCGTGGTGCCGTCGTCCAGCGTCACGGCCGTGGGCCGCGACGTGCGGCTGGCGGTACCGCCGGCCTGCCCGCTGCCCCCGCCGTTCTCGCTGCCGGCCGCGAACGGGTCGGAAGCCGGGAACGTGCCGGCGATGTCGTCGTCCAGCTTGTCGAGCTGCACGTACGAGCCGAGCGAGTCGCGGAAGGCGGTCTTCGCGTTCGACAGCGCCACCCGGTCCTGCGGCCGCTTCGGGCCTGCCAGCGACGGCACGACCGTGGACAGATCGAGCTCGAGCTCCTCGGAGTACCGGATGTGCCGGGACGGATCGTGCCACAGTCCCTGCTCCTTGGCGTAGGCCTCGACCAGGGCGACCTGCCCGGCCGGCCGGCCGGTCAGCCGAAGGTACGTGAGCGTCTCCTCGTCGATCGGGAAGATCGCGCAGGTCGAGCCGAACTCGGGGCTCATGTTGCCGATCGTGGCCCGGTTCGCGACCGGCACGGCGGCGACTCCCTCGCCGTGGAACTCGACGAACTTGCCGACCACTCCGTGGTGGCGCAGCAGCTCGGTGATGGTCAGCACGAGATCGGTCGCTGTCGAGCCGGCGGGCAGCTCGCCGGTCAGGCGGAAGCCGACAACCCTCGGGATAAGCATCGAGACGGGCTGGCCGAGCATGGCCGCCTCTGCCTCGATGCCGCCGACGCCCCAGCCGAGGACGCCGAGGCCGTTCTGCATGGTGGTGTGTGAGTCGGTGCCGACGCACGTGTCAGGGTAGGCCGCGGGCAGCCCGGCCCCGTCAGCCGCTGCCGTCATGACGACCCGCGCGAGGTGCTCGATGTTGACCTGGTGCACGATGCCCGTGCCGGGCGGGACGACCCGGAACTGGCGCAGCGCTTCCTGACCCCAGCGCAGGAACGCGAACCGCTCCCGGTTGCGGTGGAACTCGAGCTCCACGTTCCGCTCGAAGGCGTCCGGGCGGCCGAAGACGTCGGCGATCACCGAGTGGTCAATGACCAGCTCGGCCGGGACGAGGGGATTGATCATCGCCGGGTCCCCGCCGAGCGCGCGCATCGCCTCGCGCATGGCCGCCAGGTCCACGACCGCCGGCACTCCCGTGAGGTCCTGCATGATGACCCTGGCCGGAGTGAACTGGATCTCGGTGTCCGGCTCGGCCGCAGGGTCCCACCGCGCCAGCGCGCTTGCATGCTCCGGGGTGACGTTCAGCCCGTCCTCGGTCCGGAGCAGGTTCTCCAGCAGGATCTTGAGGCTGTACGGCAGATCACCGGCCCCCGGCACGGCATCCAGCCGGTGTATCTGGTAGCGGGTACCGCCGACGGCAAGATCGGCGGCGCTGCCGAAGCTGTTCCCGGTCATGTTCTTGCCTCCTGCATGTGCTGTCCGCTGCGGTTGCTCACCGCGCCCGGCGGCTGCGCTGCCCTGCGCTGAACCCTGCATGCATCTTGCCGCGTCGTGCACGGTCGGGGCCGGCTGCCCCCGGATCTCCCTGGCTCGCGACCAAGGCGGCCGGATATCTCGATGTCAAGCTATCTAGTGCCGAGCGTAGTGATCCAACTATCTTGACGTCAAGCTATCTTCGGCATTTCGGCCCCGGAAAGGACGCCACCTGACGTCGCCGCGCCGCTAACCAGGGCAACCGGTCGACTACGCGGGAACGGGGAGCCTTGACTCCCTGCACGTCGCAGGGTCAGTCGCGCCACGGGTTAACCGCAGCCGCTCTTTGACGCGGTCGTCGAGATTCCTGATGGTGACCGCTGACATGCCCGCTCCTTCCCGGTTGTGCTATCAATGCTGGCATTCATAGGTGCCAGCGGAGGAGGAGAAGACTCCGGCCGACATCACCAGTGAAGGAGCGCAGGTGCAGGCAGCCCGGTGGCTGGAGGTATCGCCGGATCACCTCTTCGGCCTGGCCGCACTGCCCTACGGCTCGTATTCGGCGGCGCACCATACCGAAGAGTTCCGCGTCGGAGTGGCCATCGGGGACCACGTCCTCGACCTGACCTCGGCCGCTGAGCGGTTGCTGCCTGCCCGCGCTCACCTGTTCCGGTCCGGGACGCTGGATGACTTCCTCGCGGCTGGCGACCTCGCCTGGACCCAGGTGCGCGACAGCGTGACCGCCTGGCTCTCGCAGGATCACTTCCGCACCGCCGTCGAGGACATCCTGGTCCCCGCCGAGGCGGTCAGCCTGCAGCTGCCCTTCACCGTCGCGGACTACGTCGACTTCTATGCCTCGGAGAACCACGCGGCCAACGCCGGCCGGATCTTCCGGCCGGGTGCCGAGCCGCTGCCGCCGAACTGGCGGCACCTGCCCGCCGGCTACCACGGCCGGGCAGGATCCGTCGTTGTATCCGGCACGGCGATCCGCCGGCCCTGCGGCCAGTACCGCCCGCCGGGCGCGCAGGCCCCGTCCTTCGGGCCGACTGCCCGCCTCGACTTCGAGGCCGAGCTCGGCTTTGTGGTCGGCGCGCACAGCCATCTCGGCGAGCCGGTGCCGGCCTCCCGATTCGCCGAGCATGTTTTCGGCGTCTGCCTGGTCAACGACTGGTCGGCCCGCGATATCCAGACGTGGGAGACGGTGCCGCTCGGCCCATTCACCGGCAAGTCGTTCGCGACCACTGTGTCGCCGTGGGTGCTGCCGCTGGCCGCACTCCAGCGCGCCCGCGTCCGGCCGCCGTCGAGAGACGCGAGCCTGACGGGATACCTGACCGAGACGGCGGACTGGGGCCTCGACATCGACTTCGAGATCCGGCTGAACGGCCACCTCGTCTCCCGGCCGCCGTACGCCACGATGTACTGGAGCCCGGCGCAGATGCTCGCGCAGCTGACCGTCAGCGGAGCGGCCGTGCGGAGCGGCGACCTGTACGCGTCCGGCACCGTGAGCGGCCCTGACCCCGCCCAGCACGGCTCGCTCCTGGAACTGGCCTGGAACGGGACCGAGCCCGTTCCCCTGCCGGACGGAACCTCACGCACCTGGCTGCAGGACGGTGACGAGGTCACCATCGCCGCCACCGCGCCGGGCGGCGACGGGGCCAGGATCGGGCTCGGGCTGGCGACCGGAACGATCCTGCCTGCCGTGCCCGGCTCGCCGGCCGACCCCGGCTGACCCGCCCCGGCGCGCGATGCGGAGCCAGGTTGTCACCGGCTGGCTGCCCACGATCGCGGCTGTCCAGCTCGGTGCGCCGCTGGCGAGCGTGAGCTGCCAGCCGGGCTCCGGGGTGCCCTGGAACCTGATGACCGGCGACCGGCCACAGGCGAGCTCGGTCTCGCGCAGGCCGGCGAGTCCGCGGCCAGTGGCCTTCAGGTAGGCCTCCTTGGCGACCCAGTGGCGGTAGAAGCTGCGCACCGGGGATCCTGCGCAGCCGCCCGCGATGCAGGCCGCCTCCGCCGGGGCGAAGCGAGCAGCGGCCAGGTCCGCCAGCCCGCTGCGCGGACAGATAAGTTCGAGGTCGGCCCCGACCGGATCCGGTGACACGGCGAGCAGCGCCACCCCGCCGCAATGGCTGAGGCTGAGGTGCAGGCTGTGCCCGGCCAGCCGCAGCTGGCCCGAGCCGCCAGCCGAGAGACGGAGCCGTCCGGGCTCGCCGCCGAGATAGCCCGACGCGATGACCCGGACGGCGCTGCGGCTGGCGGCGAACCGCGCGCGGTCCAGTGGCCGCAGGTAGCTGGCCGCGCGAGCGCGCTCAGCCGGGTCCAGCACTACCCGGTCGCAGGGCCAGCCATCCAGGTCGATGAGCCAGCCGTGGACGCCATCAGGGCCGATCGTGACCGTGCCTGGCTTCGGCGCGGCAACCGTCTCAAGTTCCATCTGCATCCCGTCGGCTTCGCTGGCTCCAGCGCGATCGCGCTGACACTACGATGGCGATCGCCGAGGGCGGGAGAAATCAGTCATGCAAGGGCCGGCGCAGCCGTGGGAGCAGCCACCTGATCCGCGGGAGAGCACCGTCAGCATGCCGCGCATCGATCTATCGTGGCTCACCGACCCGGTCAGCGGCTCGGCGATGGCAGCGTATGACGGCGGGACCGGTCTGGAACTGCCAGAGTTGGGATATCCGTACGCGAGGCCCGGCCGCGACGCCGGCCCGCTGCCGGAAACTGCGGCCGCCCTCGGGGAGCCGCTGCTCGCGGGACCGGGCCCTGCGGAGCCGGCAGAACCCGGAGAACCCGCCGAACCGGCAGCACCGGCGGAGCCCGCGACGCCGTCGGGGCCCGGTCATCCCGGACCGGCCAGCCACGGCGCCACCGAGCAGCCACCCGGCCGGGCTGTCCGCCGTGCCGCACCCGCCGCGACCGGCCAGCCGTCGGTAGGGTCACTGGCCGAGCTGCAGGCGCGGCTGGAGAAACTGCCCGATGGCCACCCGTCGTCTCCATATGACGACGACGGGTGGCTGAGGCCAGCCCCTACCCGGCTCCGGCAGCTTGAGCTCGGGGTGCCAGCGCGGCCCGCCGGCACGCAGTCCGGTCACGCCGCGCGGTTCGGCATGGGTGCCGGTGACGACTCGGTGAACGCCGGCCCGCCCCCGGCGACGACCGCTGATCCGGCTACGCGGGCCGGCCCGCGGCGGGACGAGCTGCCCGGCCCGGCAGCACCGCCACCAGCGGCACCGGCCGCCGACGATGCACCCGCCGACGCCGGTCCGGGCCACGCCGAGACGGGCCAGGCAGCTGCACCCGCCGACACCGCTGAGCGGCCGGTCACACCGCCAGCGGAGCCACCATTCCCGCCAACCGGGCCCGCGGAGCCGAACGGCCACAACAGTCCCGGCGGCGGCAACGGCCGGCGTCAGCTAAAGCGGCCGTACCCGGCACCGGCTGATGGCGGCGGGGGCGGCAACGGCTCGCGCGCCCGTGACCTCACGCCCACGCCCTGGCCCGCTGACGGCGCGCCGGCAGCCCGCGGTTCCGTCCGCTCCCATGACGGCAACGGCCACCGCCCGGCCGCGCCGGCGCCCCTGGCAAAGCCGGACGAGCCTGCCGCACCGTCAGGTGAGCGACGGGGCGCGGAGCCGGGCCGCGGCGACAGTCCGGGAAGCGCGGACGCAGCGGCGCCAGCCGCGGACCCGCTGCCGCCCGAGCACCGCGACCTGGTTGAGCGGATCCTTGCGGCCTGCCGCGCGGCCGAGGGCCGGGACAAGAGTGGTGGCTATGGCAGCAGCGGACTCACCCCTGCCCTGCGGCGGATTGCCGCCCAGCTTCCGGTCGGCGGGCTGGCACCCGGCAGTGCGGCGGACACCCTGAAGCCCGCCGGGCGCTTCGCCGCCCGGCTCGCCAGGCTGATCGATCGTCAGCCGGGGAGGCCGCCGGCCGAGCTCGCCGCCACTATCAGCGACGGGATCAGGTACGCGTTCACCTTCCCTGCCGCCGACTACACGGAGGGCACCCTGCTCGTGCACCGCAAGCTCAAGGCACACGGCTTCGACCTCGAGGCGCGCCGGAACCAGTGGGACAGCCGCGAGTGGAAGGGCCTCGTGACCCGGTGGCGGGATCCGGCTCACGAGCTGCCGTTCGAGGTACAGTTCCACACCACCGAGAGCTGGACCATGGTCAGGCAGACCCATGACGCCTACCTGCGGATCACCGACCCGGCCACGCCGGCGGCCGAGCGCGCCCGGCTGCGCGCGCGTCAGGCTGCGGCCGCGGCGACGGTGAGCCCGCCGCCAGGCTGCCTCGACATCGCCGACTTCCGGGCCGGAACACGGTGACCGAGCGGTTGCAGTACTTCGTCATCGTCGGAGACCAGCGCAGCCGTGCCGCCGCGGGGCTCGCTCGCCGGACCTATGCCGAGACAGGCCCCGTCGACGAGACACTCCGTGCGGATCTGAGCTGGCGACCAGACTCGGCGATCGTTGAGTGGGAGTATGGCGACCTGGCCGCCGACCTCGTGCCGATCGGCGAGTCCGAGGCCGAGAACCTGACCCAGGCGTTGCGAGCCCGGTGGCGCGCGACCCGCTGAGCCCTGGTCAGGCCTCCGATTCCGGAGGTCTTGCCGTCTCAAAGAATTCGCGGATCAGCTCCCGCTGCCGCTGGCTCACCTGGTCGAAGTGCCTGTCGAGATTCGCCTCACCAATGGCCTCGGCAGTGATCAGCAGGTCCTTGATCTGATCGAGCTTCTCCGAGGCGGCGGTCGGCAGCTTGTCGGCTGACTCGGTCTCCGCCGGCTGAGCGGCCTCGCCGAGCTCCGGGGCGGCGGTGTTTGCTGGCGCCGACCCGGCGGTGTTCGCTGGCGCCGTGCCCGCGGTGTTCGCTGGCGCCGTGCCCGCGGTGTTCGCTGGCGCCGGCCCGGCGGTGTTCGCTGGCGCCGACCCGGCGACATTTTCTGAGGGCACCGCCCGCGCAGGCTCAAACGGTCCGCGGGTGGTGTCCAGCGCCTCGGGCCGCGGAATAGCAGTCATACCGGGCAAGATCACCGGCAGCGGGGTCGTGTCTGCCTCGTCGTCGCGACCGCCCGTTCTGAGCGCGCCCGGAGCGTCGGCAGCGACAGCGGAGGGAACGGGGCCGTCTTCTGTCGCGGCCGCCGGGCCAGGCGCACCCGCCGGCTCATCGGACAGCAGTTCCAGCGCCTGGCGCACCCGGTAGAGATCGGCGAGCGAGAGGCTCGGAGGCCGGATGCCAGCCGGGGGCTGCGCCGGCGCAGGCTCCGGTGGCGGTGCTGGCGCAGGCGGTGCTGACGCAGGCGGTGCTGGCTCAGCCCGCACCGGCTCCGGCCGCGGCGCTGGGAGGGCGCGCAGTTCACGCTCGACCGGCCGGAGCCGGTCCGCGGGACGAGTCCGGTCGGCTGCCGGAGGTAGGCCGCGGGCTGCCGCGGGGGGCAGGTTCCGGTCGGTCTCCACAGGAAGCGCGCGGTCGGCGGGGAGGCCGGGCCGCACCGGGCGGTCGGGCCGCGCCTGCCTGGAGCCGGCTTCGGGCCGCCCGCCTGGCCGGTAATCGGGGCGCGGCCTGGGGCCGTGCGCTGGTGCTGACGGCCCATCCGGCCAGGCGCCGGGCGCCGGGCGCCGTTCGGCGTCGCGCCGCAGGGCGGCATCTCCGCGACTGTACGGGCCGGGCGGGCGCGCGCGGGGGTTTGACCACGGGTCGGCCGGCGGAAACCCACCGGGCTGCGGGGTCCGGGGCGCACCCGGCCGCCGGTCCTCAGGCCACACTTGCGGTATCTCTCGCCGTGACGACGGCTCAGCTGGCCCGGAGCCCCCGTACAGCGAACCAGGAGACCATGGCGGACCCTCGATGACGTGGCCCTCAAGAATCCTGCCCCGGTCGTCATCACGGCCCGGCTGGTTCCGGCCTGCTGGCCGGCGGCCCTGATAGCCGTGCGTCTCGGTGCCGGGCCAGCGCGGGTCCGGCCCGGCCGGGGATGCGCCACGCCTGTCGTCGGGTCGCTGGCCGCCTGGTCCTGGCGGGCGACCAGACCGATCGGGCCGGAGGCCGCCACTGGCAGCGCCCCGGTCGGCAGCATGGCCACCCGAGTCTGATGTGCGCGCGGGGCGCCGGCCGCCAGGCACAGGCCGGTCGCCTGCCCGTCGGAGCCGGCCGAACTGGTCGCTGTCCGCATCATCGGCGAACGGCCAGTCCTGCTCCGGCCCGGACGGACGGGTCCACCCGGCCTGGTCGCCGCGCCGGGCAGTCCGGCGGTCCCGGCCATCGCGGTCCCGGCCATCGCCGTCCGGGTCCGGTCCGGGGCGCACTCCCGTCCACGGGCCGACGTCCCGCTCCAGATCGGAGCGCGGCTGACCCGGCCGGGGCGCGGGCTGCCGCGCACCGCGACTGGGCTCGCGGTGCGGGCCCTCGGGCGGGGGGGTCCTGCCCCCCTCGCTGCCAGGCCGGTGGTCCGCTCGGTCGCCCGGCCGCGGGCGGCTGCCAACCTGGACGGCCTGCCGGCCCGCGGCGTCCCGGTCAGCAGCGGTCAGCGCATCAGGCCTGACGCTCTGCCCGCGGAACTCACTCAGCCAGTCGTCGGAGTCATCCCCGAGGCCGCGCGGGTCGTCGGGTGCCGGGCGATCATTCCGCCTCCAGCGCACCGCTACCTCCACGACCCAGCACTTACGAGGCCGAGCCCACAGCAGCCCGCCCCTCAGGCCGCGCCCGGACTCCCCCCATGTGTGACAAGGGTCCCATGCGCGCCGGAGAGCCGCAACCGACCTGAGCCACCCGGCCGCTCCCCTCCGGGCGGCCGCGTACCGCGCTAGCCGTTCCCATCTGTACCGAATGCTCCCGCAGGCCTACTGCTGTCTGACTGCCGCACTGTCCGCTAGCGTTACGCCTGCCGGCATTGCCCGTAAGAAGCGGAGGCATCAATGGATCGACAGGTGAAGTACCTTCTGCCCGAGTCCGAGCTGCCACGGCACTGGTACAACGTGGTCACTGACCTGCCATCGCCGCCTCCGCCGCCGCTGCACCCTGGCACCCGCCAGCCGGTCGGCCCCGACGACCTGGCCCCGCTGTTCCCGGCCGCGCTCATCGCTCAGGAGGTCTCGGCCGAGCGTCACATCGCCATCCCCGACGAGGTCCTCGACGTATACCGGCTGTGGCGGCCTACTCCCTTGTTCCGCGCCCGGCGGCTCGAGCGGGACCTGGGCACGCCAGCCCGGATCTACTACAAATACGAGGGCGGCAGCCCGGCGGGCTCGCACAAGCCCAACACGGCCGTGCCGCAGGCCTACTACAACGCCGCTGAAGGCGTGAAGAAGCTCACCACGGAGACCGGCGCTGGCCAGTGGGGCAGCGCCCTGGCGTTCGCATCTGCCCTGTTCGGCCTGCAGCTGGAGGTCTGGATGGTGCGGGCGTCGTACGACCAGAAGCCGTACCGCAAGCTGCTGATGGAGACCTACGGCGCGACCGTCCACGCCAGCCCGTCCGATCGCACCAACGCCGGCCGTGGCGTGCTGGCCGACCACCCCGACTCCACCGGGAGCCTCGGCATCGCCATCAGCGAGGCGGTCGAGGTGGCGGCGGGCGACCCGGATGCCCGTTACGCGCTCGGCAGCGTGCTCAACCACGTGCTGATGCACCAGACGGTCATCGGCGAGGAGGCGCTCAAGCAGCTCGCGGCGGCGGGCGACACCCCGGACGTCATCGTCGGCTGCACCGGCGGCGGCTCGAACTTCGGCGGGCTGGCGTTCCCGTTCCTCCGCGAGAAGCTGGCCGGCCGGATGAACCCGGTGATCCGCGCGGTGGAGCCGGCGGCCTGCCCGTCTTTTACCCGCGGGGTATACGCCTACGACTTCGGCGACACGGCTGGGATGACGCCGCTGCTGAAAATGCACACGCTCGGGCACGAGTTCATCCCCGACCCGATCCACGCGGGCGGGCTGCGCTATCACGGCATGTCTCCGCTGCTGTCGCATATCTACGAGCTGGGCCTCATCGAGGCCATCGCCAAGCCGCAATCAGAGTGCTTTGCGGCGGGACTGCGGTTCGCCCGGACCGAGGGCATCGTGCCGGCGCCGGAGCCAACGCACGCCGTGGCCGCCTGCATTGAGGAGGCCCTGCGGTGCAAGGAGACGGGCGAGGAGAAGGTCATCCTCACCGCGCTGTGCGGGCACGGGCTGCTCGACCTCGCCGCCTACGGCGATTACCTCTCCGGGGAGCTGCGTGACCTCCAGCTCAGTGACCTGGCGGTCGAGGACGCGCTGGCGACTCTCCCGGCCTGAGCGGCGGGGCGTGGCGTCTGGCTTGCGACCAGACCCGGGCCGGGAGGAGGGGGGAGTCGGCCCGGGTCACTGGCACGCATCCGCGGCCGTCACTGCAGACGCGCGCGGTAGTTGCTGGTCGTAATAAACGACCGTTCATAACAGCAACACTTTCGTACGCCCCGGGGCGATGTCTTGTCAAGATGCAGGCAGGCAACCCAAGATGCTGGCTGACAACCACGCGAGCACACAGCGCGTCTGTTACTTGCCAAGGACGCCTCATCCCCCTAGGTAGTAGATGATCATCGCCGAACCTCTCCCGGACCTCGGCGATCCGCTGCCGACCGGCGCGACAGCGATCCAGGCCCGGCTCGCTGATGCAGCCATCGAGCTGTTCTATGAGCGAGGTGCCCTGGCCACGACGGTCAAGGACATCACCAGCGCGTGCGGGCTCACCCCCGGCGCCCTCTACAACCACTACGCGTCTAAGGACCACCTGCTGTACCTGGTGGTCAGGGACATCCACCGGCAGGTGGACGATCAGCTCGCCGCGCTGCTCGCCGCAACGGACGGCAGCCCGGCCACGCAGCTGACGGCTGCCGTCAGGCTCCTCGTCTCCCACACGGCGGGCTTCAAGAAGCGCTCGCGGGTAGCGAACCGCGAGTTCACGCTGCTGACGGGGTCGCGCCGGCTGGAGATCTCAGCGATCCGACAGCGGATGCGCGACCGGTTCGCCGAGATCATCCTCGCCGGGGCCCAGCAGGGAACATTCAGCCTGATCGGTGGCGACAACCTCGCGGCAGCCACGATGCACGCGGCCACCATCACGACGATGTGCGTCCGCATCAGCGAGTCGTCGCTGGAGAACAGCCCGCTCGACCTCAGCGCCCTGCAAGACCGCTACGCAGAGCTGGCGTTCCGGATGGTCGGAGCGCGGCTCCCGGTCACCGGATCCGGCGCCCCATCTCCTTAGTCGAGTAGCCGCCGAGCTCGGTCACTGCCCCCTGGAAGCGGTCAGAGTGCAGCAGCGACCAGAGCGGCGCGAGCAGGGGACTGTCCATGGCCTCGGCCGCCACGACCAGGTCGTAGGGCTCCTGCGTCACCGGCACGAAGTCGAGGCCGAACGCGCGGGCGGCTGCCATGATCCCGAGGCCGGCGTCGCACCTGCCTGCCGCGATGGCTGCCGCGACGGCGAGGTGGGTGGGCTCCTCCCTGGCGTAACCGTCGATCGCGTCCGGGCTGATCTGCAGTTGCGCCAGCTCGTAGTCGAGCAGCACCCGGGTGCCGGCGCCGCGCTGGCGGTTGACGTAGCGCACGCCGGGCCGCGCCAGGTCGGCGACGCTTGCGAGGCCCAGCGGATTACCCGGCGCGACCATGAGGCCCTGGTCGCGGTGCACGAGCCGGACCACAGCCGGCCGGGATTCGCCGAGGACCCGGTCGACGTACGGCAGCGTGTACTCCCCCGTCGCCGGGTCCAGCAGGTGCGAGCCGGCTAGGTGGCACAGCCCGTCGCGGAGCGCTACCAGGCCGCCGAGCGAGCCGACATTCGACGAGGCTAGCGTGACCATCGGGTCGTCCGCCCGCAGCGCGGAAGCGGCGAGGTCGAGGACCAGGTCGTGCGAGCCGATGGCGACAATTGTCCCGGCAATCTCGTCGATCCCGCGCAGCAGCTCGATGCTGACCTCCTCGCCGGCGTGGTGCCCCTCATGCCCGGCGGGCACGACGAGCAGTCCGTCGGCGCGCACCAGCGAGGTGAGCACGCCCGCCCCGCGAGGCAGCGGCGAGGCGACGACGGTGCCGCCGACCATGCCGAGCCGCACGCGCACCCAGTCATCCATGCCGAGCGGCGAAGCGAGCTTGCGCGCGAGCCGCGCGCGCATTCGCGGCCGCCGCCGCGGCGGCGCACCGGCCAGCTCGGCGAGCAGCGGCTCGGCGAAGATGTCGAAGGTGAGCGCGGCGGACACCGGGAAGCCGGGTGCTCCCAGCACGGGTGTCTGTCCGACCGTTCCGAGCACCACGGGGTGCCCTGGCCGGACGGCGACCCCGTGCACGGCGAGTGTGCCGAGCCTGTCCACGACGCGAGCGGTGTAATCATCACGTCCCGCGCTGGACCCGGCCACGACGATGAGCAGGTCGCACTCGGCAGCCGCCGCTTGCACGACGCTCGCGATCCGGTCCGGGTCGTCGGGCTCGACCGGGAGACGGCGCACCTCGCAGCCGACCTCCCTGGCCTGCGCGGCCAGCATGACCGAGTTGGTGTCGAGGATCTCGCCCGGCCGGGTCGCGGCGCCGATCGGTCGTACCTCGTCGCCGGTCGGCAGGATCGTCACGACGGGGCGGCGGCGGACGAGTAGGTCGGTCGCGCCGGCCGCGGCGGCTGCGGCGATGTCCGCAGCCCGGAGCCGGTGGCCTTCCGGCAGCAGCAGCTCACCCGCGCTGATGTCCTCGCCGATCGACCGCACGTGCTGGTAGGGCGGCACGGCGGCGCGCAGCTCCGCCGCGTCGCCCGCGTAGTGCACGTGCTCGCGCATCACGACCGCGTCGCGCCCGCCGGGCATCGGATCCCCGGTGTCGACCACGTCGTAGGCGGCCGGACCCAGGTGCACCGGCGTGGTCTCGCTCGCGCCTCTGGTGTCCGCGGCCTGCACCGCGATCCCGTCCATGCCGGCGGCGTCGAACGCCGGGGAGGACCGGGTCGCCCAGACGGGTCCGGCAGTGACGAGCCCGGCCGCGTCCGCGACCGGCACCTGCACGGCGGGCAGCCGGGCGGGACAGCCCGCAGCCTCGCGGGCCGCGCGCCAGGCCTCCAGGGCCCTGGCCGCGGGCACATCCTTGATGAAGGGGCTGTTGCCTGCCATGTCGCTGCCCACCATAGAAGCTTCAGCGGTAGAGGGTGACCTCGACCTCGGTGCCGGCGTCGAGCCCGGTGGCCTCGTCCGGGATGACCAGGTACCCGTCGGCCGCGGTGAGGACGGACAGCAGCGCAGACAGGCCGAACACCGGCGCGGCCCTGCCATCGGCCACCCGGACCTGGACGACGTCGAGGCGGCCGGAGGCCGACGCCAGATCGCGGGTGAGCCTGGCCCGTACGGCCGGCTCGGGCGGCGGGGCGCTGCAGCCGCCGACAAGGCGGACCAGCTGCACTCCGATCAGCCGGAAGACGACCAGCGCCGAGCGCGGGTTTCCCGGCAGCCCGATGACCGGTACGCCATCGCAGTCGGCGAGCAGCGTCGGCTTGCCCGGCTTGATCGCCAGGCCGTGACACCAGATACCGGGCGGCCCGAGACGGGCGACTACGTCAGCCGTCTCGTCCCTCGCCCCGACCGAGGACCCGGCGGAGATGACGATCAGGTCGCTGGCCGGCAGCGCCGCGCGTAGCGCTGCTTCGAGCTGCGCGGCGTCGTCGGGCACGATGCCGCCGGCGATCGGCTCGCCGCCGGCCTCTGCCACCATCGCGGCCAGCGCTGTTGCCGTCGCGTCGCGCACCTGGCCGGGCCGTAGCTCGGCGGTCTCGGGCGGCACGACCTCGTCGCCGGTGGAGAAGATGGTCACCCGCGGGCGCGTGCAGACGCCCACCGTCGTCACGCCCGCCGCGCTGAGCATGCCCAGGTCCTGCGCGCGGAGCGGCCGGCCGGCCGGGACCAGTTCGGCGCCGACGGCGGCGTCCTCGTCGGCGCGCACGACACCCTCTCCGGGCGCGACCGGGCGGACGACCTCGATCGTGCCGGTCATCGCCTCGTGCGTGTACTCGATCATGACGACGGCGTCCGCGCCCGGCGGCAGGACGCCGCCGGTCGGCATGCTGACCGCCGCGCCTTGTGTCACCGCCACGCGTGGCTCTTCGCCCATGAGCACGGCGCCGGTGACCGACAGATAGCCGGGCAGGCCCTCCGACACGCCATAGGTGTCGCCAGCCCGAACCGCGTATCCGTCGACGGTCGAACGGGCAAAGCCGGGCAGCTGGTGCGGCGCCTTCACCGGCTCGGCGGGCACCCGGCCGAGCGCCTCGGTCACGGGCACGATCTCCGCGGGTGTCCTGCGGGACGGCCGGAACCCCGCCAGAGCCTCCGCGACCGTACGGGTCGTGAAGAACTCCCGCCCGGTGTCAGCTCTCGTCGCGGCCGCCGTCGCTGCTCGTGCTGGCGAGCCGCAGCACGCTCGCCACCGGCCCGAGTGCTACCTGACCGAGGCCGCAGATCGAGGTGCGCCGCATGACCTCCTCGAGCTCGCCGACCCGGTCGGTCACGTCACCGGGCCCGCCGCCGGCGGTCAGCAGGTCGGACAGCATCGAGTGTGCCTTGGCGGACCCGACCCGGCACGGCACGCACTTCCCGCAGGACTCGTCGCGGAAGAAGCGCAGTACGTTCACCGCGGCGGCGAGCAGGTCGGTGTCCTGCGCCATGACCACGAGGGCACCGGAGCCGAGCATCGATCCGGCGTCGCGGACCGTGCCGAAATCAAGCTCGACGTCGAGCTGGCCGGGACCGAGGAAGTTCGACGACGCGCCGCCCGGCTGGATCGCGCCGAGCGGCCTGCCGCCCGAGACACCGCCGGCGAGGTCCAGCAGTTCACGCGCGGAGGTGCCCATGGGCACGCAGTACACGCCGGGGCGCTCGACGTGGCCGGAGACGGCGAAGAACTTCAGCCCGGCGTGCGCGCCCTTGCCCTGATCGTTCCACCAGCCCGCGCCGCGGCGGACGATGACCGGGACGTGGGCGAACGTCTCGACGGAATTGATGAGAGTTGGCTTGCCGTGCAACCCGAAGACACCGGGGAACGGCGGCTTGTTGCGCGGCTCCCCGCGGTGACCCTCCATGCACTCCAGCAGCGCGGACTCCTCGCCGAGGATGTAGCCGCCGGGCGAGGTGAACACCTCGACCATCAGCCGCCGCCCGGTGCCCGCTGCGTCCGGCCCGATCAGCCCGGCAGCGCTGAGCCGCTCGATCTCGCCGCGGATGACGGACTCTTCCGGACCGTACTCGTGCCGGATGAACACCCAGCCTTCCTCGGCGCCGACCGCGACCATGCCGAGCAGCAGGCCTTCGAGCACCAGGTGCGGCTGCGTGGCCAGGATCTCCCGGTCCTTGAAGGTGCCGGGCTCGGACTCGTCGGCGTTGCAGATCACATACTTGGGCGTAGCGTCCTGCGCGGCGACAAGGTCCCACTTGCGGCCGGTCGGAAACCCGGCGCCGCCCATGCCCCGCAGCCCCGCGCCGTTGAGCTCGGCGATGACCTGCGCTGTGTCCATGTCGCCGGCCAGCACCGAGCGCAGCACGCCGTACCGGTCATCGGGCCCGGCGTAGGGATCGTTCGGCCAGCTCACGGCTGCGGACGCCGACGGCGCGCCGCGGTGGCCGTTGGGATGCGCCGCGGCCGGGTGGTGGCCGTTCTGCGACCCCTGTCCCGCGGGCGCCTGCCGGGCCGCCTCGACCGCAGAGCCGGCGCCGTCCATCGAGACCGGCGCCTCGTTCACCGCGCACGCCGGAGCGATGTCGCACCGGCCGAGGCAGGAGCCCTCGACGAGCTCGACGCCGGGGTCCTCTCCGTAGCGATCGCGCAGCGTCGCAATCCCCGCGTCGGCGCCGCGCAGCCAGCACGACAGGTCGTGACAGACCCGGAGCTGGACACGCTCCGGCGCCGACGTCCGGAAGTGCGGGTAGAACGAGACCAGCCCCTCGATCTCATACAGCGGCCGGTGCACGTCGCGGGCGAGGGCGACCAGCTCCTCGCGGGGCAGCCAGCCCACCCGCTCCTGGATCGCGGTCAGCGCCGGGATGAGGCTCGGGCCGGGGAACTTGCCCGCCCTGGCCTCGACACCAGGAACCCGCACCGGCGCCTCAGCCATTGCCGTGCCCCGCTCCGTCCGGCCCAGCCGATCCGGCTCGCGCGGGCTGTCCCGCAGGCTCGACGCGGACCGCGCAGAACTTGAACTCCGGGATCTTCCCGAACGGGTCGATCTCGTCGATGGTGAGCAGGTTCGCGGCCGCCTCCCGGAAGTGGAAGGGGATGAAGCAGTTGCCGCGCGCCTCGCGGTGCGAGACATTCACCGCGAGCTCGATAGAGCCGCGTCGCGATGTCACCCGCGCCATGTCACCGTCGGCGAGGCCGAGCGACGCCGCATCATCGGGATGGATATACACCTGGGCGCGCGGGGCGATCGTGTCAAGCGCGTAGGACCGGCGGGTCATCGATCCGGTGTGCCAGTGCTCGAGCATCCGCCCGGTGTTGAGCACGAACGGGTAGTCCGCGTCCGGCAGCTCCTTGGCGGGCAGCCACTCGGCCGGCACCAGGTGCGCCAGTCCGTCGTCGGTGTTGAACTTCGTCCCGAACATCACCACGGTGCCGTCGCTGTGCTCCGGGTCCGGGTTCGGGTAGAGCTTGCCGGTCAGTCCCAAGTTGTCATAGGTCAGGTTCGTGTAGCTGGGGATGACCGAGACCATCTCGTCGAAGATCTGCCGCGGCGACTCGTAGCGCCAGTCAAGCCCGATCCGGTTGGCGATGTCCTGGACGACCTCCCAGTCGACCCGCGCCTGGCCGGGCGGATCCAGCACCTTGCGACTGAGCTGCACCCGACGGTCGGTGTTGGTGAACGTGCCCTCCTTCTCCATGTAGGAGGACGCCGGCAGGATCACGTCGGCGAACTCGGCCGTCTCGGTGAGGAAGATGTCCTGCACGACCAGGAAGTCCAGGGCCGACAGCGCCTTGCGAACCTTGTTGATATTCGGGTCGGACAGGAACGGGTTCTCGCCGAGCATGTACATGCCGCGCACGCCGCCCTTGAGCGCTGAGCCGATGATCTCGGTGACCGTGAGGCCCCGCTTCGGGTCGAGGTCGGTGACACCCCAGGCTGTCTCGAACCTGGCCTTGACGGCCGGGTCGTCGGCCTTCTTGTAGTCGGGATAGAACATTGGGATCAGGCCCATGTCCGAGGCGCCCTGCACGTTGTTCTGCCCGCGGAGCGGGTGCAATCCGGCGCCCTGCTTGCCGACATTCCCGGTGATGGCTGTCAGCGCGATCAGGCAGCGGGCGTTGTCGGTGCCGGTCGTGTGCTGGGAGATGCCCATGCCCCAGTAGATGATGCCGGCGTTCGCCTCGCCCCAGATCCTGGCGACGCGACGGGTCAGCTCCGCGGGCACGCCGGTGATCTGCTCGGCCCGCTCTGGCGGGTAAGCCGCGACCGTCTGCTTCAGCGCCTCGTAGTTGGACGTCCTGGTCGCGATGAAGTCATGATCGACAAGGTCCAGCCGGATCAGCTCGTGCATGATGCCGTTGTAGAAGGCGACGTCGGTGCCAGGCTTGAGCTGGCAGTAGATGTCCGCGTGGTCGGCCATCTTGTCCGCGCGCGGGTCCACGTAGATGATCGTCGTGCCGTTGCGTCTGGCCTGCTTGAAGAAGCTGGACGCCACCGGGTGATTCGCGGTCGTGTTGGTACCGGTGACGATCGCGACGTCGGCGTTGACGACGTCGCCGTAGGTGGTGGACACCGCGCCGGAGCCGATGCCCTCGAAGAGCGCGGAGACGCTCGACGCGTGGCACAGCCGGGTGCAGTGGTCGACGTTGTTGGTGTGGAAGCCGGTCCTGATCAGCTTCTGGAAGAGGTAGGCCTCCTCGTTCGAGCACTTGGCCGAGCCGAAGCCGGCGATTGCCGCCGGGCCACCCTGCGCATAGACCTCTGACATACGGCGTGCTACCAGGTCGAGCGCCTCTTCCCAGCTGGCCTC
>Ga0123355_10003460_pt1 | contig 22639 bp, 24 predicted proteins | sample TergutEmb28metaG_3_FD_89872 | JGI IMG/M metagenome (GOLD analysis project Ga0123355, IMG submission 89872) | Embiratermes neotenicus P1 segment gut microbial communities from Petit-Saut dam, French Guiana - Emb289 P1 | ecosystem: Host-associated > Arthropoda: Insects > Digestive system > Gut ... | reverse complement strand
GTTTGAGATAAATCTAATATAGAATTACCGCTTAAATCAAGATAAATCAGCTGCGGAAAATAGCGAAGGGGCAGCAAGTCCTCCTCGGTTAAATTCATGTCTTTTAAGATAATATGAGTCTCTGATGTAGCTATTTCCAAACCGCCTATGGTTACTGTGGCGGGCAGCTCGCCAGGGTGCGCAAGTGTTGGGCGTACTGGCTGAGGGCGCATCTCGGTTTGCGTAGGCAACGCAGGCGGGGCAGGCGTTTGCACAGTGGTTGTTGGTTCGGGATAGTAGTAATCATCAACTGTGTCCTCATCACCATTGCCACCACAAGCTGCAAAGGCTAGAGTTGTAAAAAGTGCAAATAATAGCGTTAATATTTTTCTCATGTAATAGTTTCTCCTTTAATGCTTTGTGTTATTTCACTAATTAGACGCAAGTGCGTAGCAAAAAGTTCCTTGCAATATATGCAGGGGCAATTATTATGGACAGGAAAGACTGGACGGTAGCTCATTTAAACGAAGTTTAAATAAGCAGCGAAAAGCCCTGAAATCGCCTGCGGGCCGGCAGCAGACTTGCATACAAGTTCATTGCAGCCGAGTACAACACAAAAGGGTTATTATTAAATCAATAACCCTCCATGTTGCACAAGCTGACTATAGTAGATTAAGCTGCGACACAGCCTGGCCAACGAGCCATAACAGCCCCTACATAATCGAATCCACAAGCCTATAAATCAACAAATTCTGCAACCTGAATATAGTCTTCGCATCGCCTGTATAGCGAATAGTACGCGGAGAGAGACGCTCCACACCGGGTACCAAGCTCGCGCTGTCCGCCATGCTGGTCTCTTTGAAATCTACCTCCATGGTGATTTGCTCACCCAAATCGAGCGGCTTAATCTCATGAGCTCTCTTAAGTGCTGCCAGAACGCCGTCATAAATCATTTGTTCACAAACTTGCGGGTGATATGATATCGCACAGTGGCGCGAAATGCCTTCTTTGACCGCGATGCCTTCGCAATCCGGCACAAATTCTTTGACCTCGCGGCACACAGCAGTGTCACCTATAACAGCTATCAGCGGCGTACCGTAATGCCCCGCTATGGTTGCATTGATTACAGTTTCAGTGTTCATGGTGTGCCCGTTCAGACGAACATTATGTATTCTCCTGCCGTTATAGCAATGATTCAGTACTCCGTCAATATTGAGCCCGGCCCCCGCGTGACCGAAAGAGATATACGCGTCATAGCCCATTTCAATGCCTTCCATTTGCAGGCTGCTGCGCATTGCCCCGGAAATAAGCCTTATCCTTGGATCTAAATCCTCAATAATAAGGTTCTCCATATCAGCATGCCCTTCGCAAATTGTCACATCTTCACAGCCAAAATCAAAACAAGCCCTGACAGCCGCGTTAATTTCTTTCGCAAAACGTTTTCTCGCCACTCCAAAATCGTGCCCTGAGCGCATAGTTGAGAGCCCCGTGACTATGTCCGAAATGCCTTCAATGTCTGCTGAAATGTAGATTTTTTTCATGTGAATTCCTCCTTAAGTTTATTATATAGCTATCACTTCCGTAACTCAAAAACATGTGTAATATATAGAAAGTCAACCACAAAGAGCAATAAAGCCGCCAAAATATAACCCCAAAGACCGAACAAGGAACCAAGTAAAGCGGTAGATATTACCATAATTACAATAGCAATTACACCAAACCCTAGCATTCTTAAAATAAACAGTCCCATCTTCCTCCTCCTTCTTTTAGTAAGCCCTGAACAACCTCATTCCAACTGAATTGATTCAAATTCATTAAAGTACATCGTCGCGTGTGTCGCGCTCGTACTTCGCTACAGTACTTCGCTCACACGCTCCTCGTCTTTTAAAGAATTTGTGCGCAATTCAGTCATAAGCAGGTTATTCAGCACTTACTTAATCATTTATATGGCTTGAGCTCGCTACTTTGTGAGAATAAACTCCATTACAGGGTCTCGATAATTAACAATATCACCTATGGTAAGCGGAATAAATATATCCGGTACAAGTGCATATATATGCCTCTCATCTTGTGATGTTTCTCTGAAAAATTCTGAAACATTAAAACCCACACCTGAATGCCTGAGTGTAGCTCTCTGTGAAACAAAGAAATTCGCAGGCTGTGGCGCAGGCTCACCAACTATATACACGTTTTCAAAAGTGCTTCTCAGCAGGGAGGCAAAGATAATGGGAGCTGAGTAAGAGCCACTATCGATAATAACATATACAGTGCTAATGCGTCCACTTATCATATCATCAGCAAAATTAGTCATCGCACTAGGCAAAAAACCACCCACATTTTGCCTTAAATCAATGACAAGAGTTTCTAGTCTATCATTAATATCCAGATTATTTAGCACTTGAGCTAAGTGTAAACTACTCTCCACCAAGCTCCTATTTCTTAAATATACCACACTTTTCTCAGGAAATCGATGTCCCCAAAAATCTTCACCCGGATTTCTGTGAGTCAAATTCTCCTCCCCATCAAATTGATGCACTATCATATCTATCTCATTAGGCGTACTTGTGGGCGAAAGGCTTATTTCGAGCATCTCTCCGCTAATGCTTTCAAAAGTAAAAGTCGTGGGTGACATGTCACCTGTAACGCCTGTAAAGCTTAGTATATCACTGCCTCTCAAATGAAGCCTTGATAAAGCTCTCAGGCGATAGTTATTCTCATGCGGAATAATTTCTGCAAATCGCTCAACAATGTCATCTACATAAAATCCGTTGATTCTTATTAACCTGCTATACAAGACATGCTCAAAGACTTTCGGTATAGCCGTTACATAAAATCCATCATAAAGCGAAACTAATCCCAGAGGATAAATCGTCTCAAATAATGGCAACTCTATATTAGAATGCGCATCACCTAAAATAGCGATGATTTCCGATAAACGAAATTTGATTTCTATATCACTTAAGGCAGGCACGTCAAATATTAATTCATTTACCATGTCGATGAGTCTGTATTCAAGCTCTTTATTTATATAAAAATCAGCATGGGTAAAAGCCAAGTTAAATCCAGCTAACGGTGTTCTCTGCGTATCATCTTCAAACATATCTCGGCGCAAAGCCTCTTCTGTAGATATCAAGCCATAGCCACGCAAAGTTGGATGCCTAAGCATTGTAGTTGCAAACTGAACAATATCTTCCTCCCATGCTCTATCTCTCTCATCTGTCCATACAAATTCATAATATAGCCGAAAAAAGAAAGGGTCATGAATATTGCCGCTAAATGGATACAAAATAAGCCCATCGGCACTCTCGCCCTCAGATATATACGTATTTATATCGTTGGCGGCTCCAGCGTTGTCGCCGCTAACCACATCACCACTTTCTATCATGCATGCAGAAAGAACCATTGCGAATAAGGCCAAAAACAGCATGCTTATAGCACGTTTGAAGGTGTTCACCGAAGATTCTCCTCCATCCTTTTCTGCCACTCAAAAAATTAATATCATATTCTTCTTTTTTGGTTATGGCCAGATATAATCAAGCACCGGGTCATTTCGCTCAACAATATCACCTATGGTAAGCGGAATAAATATATCCGGCCTGAACGCCTCGTCATAACTGTTTGATTGTACAACAATAGCCATAGAAACAAAATACCATAGACCGCTATTCGGAAGATTGCCCCTTTGCGCAGAGAAAAAGTTCTCCATCTGGCCTGTCGGTTCTCCAACAGTTTTCACATTTGCGCCGGATTCCCTGATAGTCGCAGCAGCTACAACACTTGCAGAAGCACTGCCACTGTCAATGATGATGTAAACAGCTCTTACCCTATCGGAGCCAAGTAAGTCATGATCCATGAACCATCCACTGCGCCCTCCGGCATTTCCTCTCAAATCTACAACCAATTTTTCAATGAGCTCGCCCTGCGGCCAGGCCCGAAGCTCTGCTTGCAGATTATCGACTACACCGCGCTCACCAAAACTGCGAATACGCATATACATAAGGCTGTCTTCATAAAAGTATTCATGCCAAAAACTCTTCTCCGGATATCTGTGCATTAATAACGACGAAAACTCATGCCTTACAAAAAGCTCACCCTGTATCATGCTGTCAAAGGTCTCTTTACCTATCGTTTGAAGCTCTATATCGGCTATTTCACCGCTTAAGAGCCTGACGGTAAAATTCGCCAGTCCTGAATCATCTGCCACATCTATATATCTAAGAAGCTCTTTTGACATTAAGAAAAACTGTGTAATATCTCGCAGACCATATTCATTCTCGTGTGCGTGAACTTTGCCTATTCGCTCAACAATCTCCCAAATATCTATGCCATTTACAGCTAACAGCTCGGCATACAAAGCATGTTCAATCTCACTAGGCACGCCGGCAAAATATATCCCGTCATAAAGCGCAATGATTTGGACAGGGAAAACATTTTCATTTTCCCAATGAATCCTGGTATGTGAGTCTCCAAAAATCGCGGCAGCTTCAGATAGTCCAAATTTAACTTCAGCGTCATTGCGACTTGGAATGTCCATAATCAATGCGTTTACCTTGTCGATAAAGATATCTCTAAGGCCATCTCTCATAACATCAATATCATTAGTCAAGATTCCATTTCTGGCAGCAGCCCGCCGCATGAGCATTTCATAAACATAATACGAATAAGTCTCTCTCGCTATGCCATCAGAATGCATGTGGTTATAATCAATCAACAAAGGGTGATTTCTGAGCACATTCACAGCAAAGTACCTGATATCCATTTCCCAGTCGCTATCGCGCCCTTCAGGCCAGTGCAAATTATCTCTGTGAACAGGGACACCTGTAAAAACTATTTGATCATCAAGCAAAACACTCTTCACATAGTTTTCGCTTGCCTCACACGACACGAGAAAAATAGAAATAAAAATCACAACGCTCAAAACCGTACGCTTTCTGAACCCGGCCATCGCCATCAACCATCACTCCTAGCGCCTACTCCTTCGCCTTGAAATTATATATTGGCTTAATCATAGCTTCAATTTCAACCGTATCATCAATAACATCAGTAATAGCGCTCATATCCTTATACGCCATTGGCAGCTCGTCGAGCGTTCCTTTGTTTATGCTGGTAGTAAAAATCCCCTCCATGCTCTTTACATATTCGTCCATGGTGAACTCTGCCTTGGCCTTAGTTCGGCTCATGATTCGTCCGGCCCCATGCGGCGCCGAATTGTTCCAGTCGGCATTACCCTTGCCTACCGCAATAATGCAGCCATCACGCATATTCAGTGGTATCAGGAGGCGTTTGCCTTTATCGGCGTTGATTGCGCCTTTTCTTATAATCATGCTGTCTAGGTCTATATAGTTATGGATCGTTTCAAAACTTGGGAACGGCCCGGTCATCTCTAATTTTTCAAGAATTATCTTAGCTATCGCGTCTCTATTTGCCACAGCATACTCGCTGCAAATAGCCATATCATGTAGATAGTCCTCCTTTTCTTTGCCTGACAAATAGGCCAAATCCATGGGCGTGTTCTCGTCATCGCGCAGCTTGAAAGCCAGCTTTTGATAATGCTCTGCTACCTGATTACCCAGATTCCTGCTGCCGGTATGAATTATCAAATACTTGTTCCCCTCATCATCAACATCTATCTCGATGAAATGGTTGCCGCCGCCTAAAGTCCCCACGCTTCTTTCGAATCGCTTAGTGTCTTTAAGCTCCCGATAGCATTTTATATCATATATTTTTTTAAATTCGTATACTACATGGTCATGAATATTTCTGCCACTGGGGATATTTTTTGCAATTACTCTATCGAGCGTATGTAAATCAAGCTCACACTTGCCAAGTTCAATTGTCCTCATGCCGCAGCCTATATCCACACCCACCACATTGGGGATAACGTAATCGCCCATTGTTGACGTGAAACCTATCACACAGCCTTTCCCCGCATGCACGTCAGGCATTATACGAATTTTCTGATCTCTAAACGATTTTTGCTCAGCCAATATTTCTACTTGCTTTTTGGCCTCGTCTTCGACTACAGTAGCAAATATTTTTACGTCACTCATATCAAATCACCTCATGCTTCACTGTATCATGTCCTTGATGATTATGCAATAATCCCTATCTATTTTCCCCAAACCACTCTCTAACCTTTTCAAAAAGTATTGGCTGAATAGCCGGATAAGTCATTTTCTCCGGCAAATCGTCAAAATAGCGTAATTCAAATATTTCTGATTCCACGGGCAATGGCTCAAGCTCAAAAACTTCAGCAAAGTACAGTCCACCATACGATGGAGCATCATCCCAAATCACCGAATACACACAAATCGGCTCTAAAGAGTACCTGCAAGCGCCTGTTTCCTCCCAAAGTTCACGCTTCGCTGTATCGTCTATGTTCTCGGAAGCCTCCCTGCGTCCGCCGGGAATTTCATATGTATCACGGTGTTTATGCCTGCAAAAAATCCATCTGCCGCCATAACGCGCCATGATTACCGCATACTTAAGCCGCTCATCAGCTATTTCTTCCGATTTGTAAAACTGCACACTGGGTGGTTGTTTCATGGTATCATAGCCTCCTTCTTACTACACTCCAGTATAAACAATCATTGCGGCCAAAGCAATATAAAAGCGCCAGAAAATACATATCCGGCGCTCTGGTGTTATTTATATTGTTTGTACATGCAAAAAAACATGCTATGTTCTTATGTTGCGGCGAAACTAATCCCTTGTTTACAGGCCTAATTCCGCAGCAGTTTTACCAAACTCCTCAGGTGCGATTCTGCCTTCGGCAACGGCTTTTTTACGCATTTCTAAATAAAGACCTGCATCCGATGTTGCCCAGTAAGGACCTACGTATACAACGTACAGAATACCGAGTGTAAGAGCTGAGAGCATCATCCAGCCAATCCAGCTTAGAATGAAAATAAATATATCCATCTTATGCCCTTGAGTAATACGCATAGAAAGCTTAAGTGCTTCTCTCGCGCCAACCTCAGGACAATCTGCTAGAATATTAGCTGTAAAGTAGTACGAAAGGCCTTTTATGATGCCTGGTATGACAAGCAGCAAAGACCAAAGCATCACCCACAACGACATCCACAGCATTCCACCCAGCTTACGTAAGAAGTTTACCTTCAAGCCTGAAAACAATGCGCCTACTTCTGCTTGTTCGTACTTATAAACCTTGATGTATTCCCCTAAAACATTGACAGCCATAACGAGTATTACAGCAAGTCCGACAAGGTATACAACCCAGTACGCGACTCCCATACCCAATGTGAGCAAAACTATCATATCCAGCGCTACTGATGCAAATGTTACCAGTGAAAGCACCAAAAGCAACAGTATAGATGTACCCCTTTGCTGTTTCATAGCCTCTTTTGCTAATGCTTTAATTTCTTGCCTTGATTTCATATTATCTACTCTCTCCTTTATTATGGCCAAATTGACCCAAACTATATTTAGATTATATCCTAATGGTCTCGAAAATACAACTAAAAGTTCATGACTACGGCTGGATAGCTACAGAAGTGTTAATTGGATCGAAAGGAGCCCGACAAGCGAAAGTTTAAACAACTGGCGCTTAAAGGTATAGCCGTTCCTCATTATAACGAATGTATGATGAAAATATCGAGTTTTATTATACTGCTTTCAGGCTGTTTGACTATAGCGTATAAACCTTGTAGAATAGATTTTGGCTAGAGTGTATTTTTTTGAGAATGCAGGATGGCAATATGTATGAGCAGGAGCAATTGTTTTTTGAATTTGTGGCATTGCGCCCTTTGTGTAGAGTTGAAGATTGGGCAGAGACTCTTACATGCCCTGTTATTCGTGTGGATGGTGAAAAAGACTGGCGAGAAAATGTAGTGGATATAGCCTTACAATGGGAGCGAAGAAGGGAAGGACTTTCATGAGTGGAAAGTATTACTTTGAATATGGCGAGCGAGAAATGGACTATTTGCGGAGCAAAGATAAAAAACTAGGCGCTGTCATAGACCAAATAGGAATCATTCATCGGGAGGTTAATCCAGATTTATTTTCATCACTTGTTGAAAGTATAATCGGGCAGCAGATATCAAGCAAGGCGGCAGTTACTGTTTGCCGCAAACTGGATGGGCTTTGCGGCATGAACCCTGAAAAATTGCATAGCTTATCCCCTGAAGAGATACAAAGTTGTGGAATGTCAATGCGCAAGGCGTCATATATCAAGAATATAGCCGAGGTTGCTGTGAATAAGACTGTTGGCTTTGACGCACTGTCAGGCAAAAGCGATCAAGAGATTATCGAGACTCTGACCGCGATAAAAGGTGTGGGTCTATGGACGGCGGAAATGCTTCTGATTTTCTCGCTCATGCGCCCAAATGTGGTAAGTTATGGGGATTTGGCCATACGCCGTGGAATTATGCGCTTGTACGGGCACAAGGAACTGCCTAAAGAGCGCTTTTTGCGGTATGCGGGGCGTTATGCGCCGTATGGTTCTGTGGCGTCGCTGTATTTGTGGGAAATGTCTGTGCCGGAGTTTGAGATGAAATAGCGAGAGGGTGTGTTATGAGAAAAGGGCTTAAATTGGATAAACCGAGTGCGGCAAATGAGATTGTCAAGCCTGTTCTTATAGGCTTTTTGACGGTTATATTGATGGGTTTTCTGGTGTATGGAGGTGGTGGCCGCTATTTGTCAATGCAAAATTCATTGAATTTGTTCGATGCCATAGGTGACTTTGAACATGTGAACCGCATAGCTGTCCACTATAATTCTGCGATTTTTGAAATAGATTCCTCTGATTATGATTTTGAGATCATAAAAACATTGCTAAATCCATCCGGCACTGGTTCTTTCAGCTTGGTAAGAATGGATATGGATGAGTTAATCTTATACATGGAAATAGATTATTTTGTGGACGGCGAGAGATTGCTTAGTGCGAGTGTTTTTAAAATTCCTGATGGGTTTGTGCCGCCGGGAGCGTATCGCTTTGTGATTAATAATCTTAGCAAATTTGATTTTGGTGAGGGTAGGGGGCTGCTGTTTTTAGGGAACTATAATCGCAATCTTCTATCGCGTGTCACGACGAGGAGAATTCCTCTGAGCAGGTTTGATGGCGATGCGCCGGGCATAGAGGAGGCACTGGAATTGCTTATATAGGGGAGCCGCTTGCTGCGCCCGCCGCAAGGCTAAATTTATAGCGATGCGTGCGGGGCGAGCAAGCGCGCCCCTACAATAATTAATCAATCCATATATGATGTCGCACATCATCTGCTTTCTCAATTTTCCCACCATTGGCAATAGCTACATGCAAAGAAGCTGTATTGTGATTTTGCACTGCAATCAAAAGGCTGTCTATGCCAATTGCTTTTGCCTCATCTACCAATAGCTTCAAAAGAATCTTACCGTATCCTAAGTTGCGATACGAGGGAGCAATAGCATATCCTACATGGCCGCCGTCTTCCCTAAGTTTATCGGTTAAACGGTGACGTAATTTTCCCATACCCACAGGTTCGCCATTTACATAAAGCCAATAAGTATTTGCGGGAACCCTCCAATCTTCCAAGCCTATTCCGTTCGCAATATTATTACTGCGTATGAGCCATTGTTTATATTCATCGTAAGTGAGTCCATGGCAGCCATTCATAAAGCCATTTTCATCTTTCGGAATTTCCTGAAGCATGTCATATATATCCATGCCATCCTCCAATGATAATTTTCTCAACTCAAGTCGCATATCTATCTCCTCCCGGTATAGACCGAAAAGCTCTCAAGAGTCGCTGCGAACAGGGCTTCGGCTACTGCTTGCTGGACAGCCGGATTTTTGAGCCTGGCGGACTCGTAAGGATTGCTCAAGAAGCCGATTTCTGTAAGTATAGCGGGCATTTCGGTCAACACAAGAACATCCCAATCGCCTTGAACGAGGCCTCTGTCGAGTGAGCCCATTGCGCGTTGGACATGGCGCTGGAATATCTCGGCCATTTGGGCTGAATTGAACCTGCCGCCCCTGCGCTCTGTGTCGTTATGATACAGTGTTTCTGTGCCTCTTGGGCCTTGATTTGGCGCCACAGAGTTCATATGTACGGAAATAAATAAGTCTGCGCCAACCTCATTCGCGAGCACTGCTCGGGCAGGCCTTGAAACGGTTGAGTCATCGATTCTTGTCATATATACTCTGATGCCGCTGCCCTCAAATAACGACAAAAGTCTCAAGCTGACGTCAAGAACAGGATATTTCTCGTGAACGCCGTCGATACTTGTAGTGCCCGGGTCTGAGCCGCCGTGGCCGGGGTCAATTACGACTATTCTATCATAAACATCCCGCGGATGCCTGAAGGATATGTAAACATAATTCGCGTCCTCAGTGATGACTGTCGTGAGAACCCGACGGGTGTTAGCTGTGATTGTGGTGATACCGTTTATGGTTTCAATGTCAAACGAAAGCATGCTATGATCGTTTATTTTGTATTCACCAAAACCGTATACACCGGCAAAATTACCGGGGAGCGTGAACACAATTTGACGTTCACGATACAGGTCATTTCTGACAATCGAATGCATACTTATAGGATTAAAATGGTCTCTGGCAAGCCGCAGTACGCCGGTGTTGTTATTATAGGCTATATTTCTGTAAGTGGCTTCCGCGATTCTGATCGTGATAGAATTATGCGAAGAATCAACACTGAAGCTGATTCGATCATTCAAGTCCAAAGTGATTCTGGCTGTATCAGGGTCAAACTGACTTGCTTGGATGAAGCTCACAAAACGACTGTTCATTGCCAGACTTTGTGGGTTGATACTTGCAAATGGCATGTCCACAACTAACCTGTTAGGTTCTGAGATACGGCTGACATTCGCAGCAGGAAGTCTGTTGCCTGTAATCGTTATGTAGTCAGCGGCGCCGCTGCTGTGGGTACTGATGTTAGTTATATGGTTTCTTTCAAAATCAATGCTCAAAGTTCGTCTGTCAGGCGACATGCTGATAGAATAGTGTACACCGCTTTGAAGATGTATAACCACTCGCGCTATGTTGGACGGAGTTACTTGGAATTGCGATATACGAATTTGCGAATAGGCGTTTACTGTCACAGGTGTAAACTCTGTAGCAGTAGTAGCCATTTCAGCGTCATAGAAATTTATTATCAGCCTGTTATCGCCCAGAAGAGCAGTGCTTATCGCACTTATTTCTGACGATGTGGAAATATCGATAGCGTTTCTGAAGTCGTTAACCATGTTAATGTTTGTAACAGAGGTCTGCGGAAACGACATGTCAACGAGTGGTGCAGGCGAAATATCGCGCGCAGGCACAATTACTCCGGTCTCGGAGCTTGGCGGTTGCGGCGCATTATTGCCGGGTGATTGCGGTGGGACATTATGCGCAGGCGGATCATTTTGATTTGGTATAGTTGGGGGCTCTGTTGGTAAATCTATGGAAGGCGTGTCAACAAAAACTGTGCGCGTGTCCGGATCCCAGTCGACTAAGAATCCCAAACTCTCCGCAGGAAAGCGAACAGGAATCATGGTGCGTTCGTTTATGATTTGAGGCGCGATATCCATTATAATCGGAGTGTAATTTAAATGCGCTACGGAGTTATTAATTTGCAGTATAATTAGGTTGCCGCCATAGGCTATGTAAACCAGTTGCATTGTCTCGTTCCAATCGACGAGGCCGCCGAGAGCCTCAAATACATCTCTGGCCGGGACGAACGTGAAGTCATCTACTATGACAGGCGGTGAAGTAAGATTTTCAAGAAGAGTTCCGTTCACCATTAGTCGTATTTCACCGGGTTCATTAGCGAGCACAGGCGTTGTGGTCGTGCCCCAGCAAAATAACAATATTGAAAAAAGCATTAAACTCATAAAAAACTTTCTCATAGGTGCCTCCATATTTAGTCATTCATTATTTTCGTTTTAGTTGGTAATAATAAGAGTCTATTATTACATGTAAGCGTGTTTCTTTAAAAGTTGATTCAATATGATAAATAAATTACTCCATAAAATATTTATCGGAATATGTCGAGGAAAAGTTAATAGAATATCACAAATGTTAAGCGAATTTTACAAAACTTTAACATTTCCAAACATAAATGAGGAGGAAAAACGCAAATGGATATAAATTGCACTAATCGCTGCGCACATCAACTAGACGGCAAATGTATATTAAACGAATTGCCGTCTATGATTTCATCCTCCGGCTATCTTGGCTTTGAATGCCCGTATTTCGAGCAAATTTCACAAATTAAGCGAACATAAGGTAGATTGCTTCTTTGTATATTGCTTTGGCCTTGGTATAATTCTCAGGAGAGGCCGACGCGAAGTGCTCCATCATAACGCCGCCGTTTATCTCAAGAATTTTATAAGAGTCGGCTGAGCGGATAATGTCTATGGATGCAAACTTAATATTCAAAGCTTCTGACGCTCTGAGGGCAAGTTTGCTTAACTCGCTTATGAGAGCTTCGTCATTGACTACTTGCGGAACGGCACCATGTGCCAGATTGTGCTTCCATCCATATTTCCAAATCTCGTCCACTTCAAGCACTGTAGAAAGACTAATATCCCCCATATCAGCAGGCAGGGCAGCGATGCCGCTTTTTGACATCAGTTCGGCCAAGGTGGAGCGGCCGTCACCTTTGACAAAAGGAATCTCCTTTGAGAAAGCGAGTTTAACCTTGCCGTCAAGCACAATGAGTCGAAACTCTTTTTCTATTTCATGATAAGGACTTACAGCCATACTGTCTGCGGATTTGAAAATCTTTGCCATAGCGCGCTCAAGCTCGCCGCTATCAGCGACAGGAAACACATTGGTTCCGCTGGCGCCTGCATTTGGCTTACATACTAACTTTTGGTGTTTTGCCAGTAGTTCATGCAAATATTTATAGTTTCCACTTTTCGGCAGATAGCCGGATAGTGGGTTGGTAAAGAAAAGGTGCTCCACACAAGGAATGCCATAATGCGATAAAACATCAGATGCAGCGCACTTATCCTTGCAAATAGCTTGTACTGCGGCAGTATTTAAGTCAAATTGAAAAGCGAGGATATTTCTGGACTTTCCCTCTTTTTTGATTACAAAAATCCAATCAGCAGAAAAACATGATAACTCAAAGCCTTCTTCTAGGCATATTTCTTTTATAATTTTTGCATAAGTTGATTCCATAATCTCACCTTTCGATATCGAATAATTCAGGGAAGAGGGACGCCCAGGTGCGGCTCCTACGATTTTATGGGAGCATACGAAGACATATCCCACACTCAAAAAATATTGCCATTGCCTATAGTATACCAAAAACATTGTTCGACGTAAAGTGATAGTTGTTGATGGGTGAAAACTATGTTACAATTTAAGCGAATGTATTAAGCGCTTTTTGGAGGTGGTATCATGAAAATGTATCATGTGGATTCATTTGCGGATAGGTTATTTGAGGGCAATCCGGCGGCTGTGTGTATATTAGGAGCAGAATGGTTGTCTGAAGACTTGATGATAAAAATAGCGATGGAAAATAATTTGTCCGAAACGGCGTTTGTGACTGTGAAGGATAGCATGTTTTCTATCAGGTGGTTCACGCCAAAGTGCGAGGTGAATCTCTGCGGACATGCCACGCTGGCGGCGGCGCATGTGCTGTTTAATCATGAAAATGTGCAAGGTGATGAGATTATTTTCGAGTCAAGAAAAGGTGCGCTTCCTGTCAGAAAACAAGGAGAGTATATTCTTTTGGATTTTCCTGCTGATGGTATTGAGAAAGTTGAGTTTTTTGATGAACTGGACTGCTTTAATGCAAAGCCTGTCGAGTGTTACATAGGTTCGGATGATTATATGCTTGTTTTTGAGTCCGAGGAGCAGATAGAAGCGCTTGAATGCGATTTTGCGAAGGCTACGAAGCTGAGCAAGCGTGAGGGTTTTATCTGTACAGCGAAAGGTGAAAGTACTGACTTTGTGTCCAGGTATTTTGGGCCGAAGATAGGGATTTCGGAAGATCCTGTCACGGGTTCCGCACATACGGTAATGGCGCCGCATTGGGCCGGGGTGCTTGGGAGGGATGAGTTGGAGGCTGTGCAGTTATCAGCGCGCAGAGGGAAGCTGAAATGTGAGGTTAAGGGTGAGAGAGTGATAATTGGCGGTAAGGCCTTGACGTATATGGTGGGGGAAGTGTTTTTGTAATGAGAGTTTAAGGAGGGCTTTGCATTATGATTGAATGGAAATATTATCCGTCAAACACTAAAATACCTGATTCACTGTTAGACTTGGTGAAATTGTTTGAAATGCATGAGTCTGAAATTTCCTCTACAGATGGGCGTACTCTCAAAAGTAATGATGTACTGGGTATACTTACAACAAGCTTACAGGAGATTGGATATCAAGTAGAAACAGGTAAAGCAGAGAAAGATAAAATTAAAGTTCCTGTAACATATAGGGAACGAGGAGAAGTTGACTTGTCTTTCGAGGCTGATGCGCATCATATAGAAAAAGGAATTGTTTTAGAGGTTGAGGCAGGGCGCGCTGTAGCTAACAACCAATTTTTGAAAGATTTGTTTCAAGCTTGCATGATGGAAGATGTGGGGTATCTTTGTATTGCTGTACGCAAAACCTACATTACTGGAAAAACTTCAAGAAATGTCAGTCGTGATTATAAAATAGTTATTAGCTTTATTGATGCACTTTACATAAGTAATAGAATAAAGCTGCCATTAAAAGGAGTTTTAATAATAGGGTATTAGCTAATATGTTCAGTAAAAATTAGATGGGTTATAATGTAAAAGCCTGAATTAATAGGTTAGGTTGAATTAATACTTACTAAAATTTAGCAATCCCCACCCCCAAAGGAGCACTCAATGCACCCTAGACTAATCGATCTCCTCATACCCTACAACTCTATATCCATAATCGGCATGTCAAAAAACGCAGGCAAGACCACTGTTCTCAACAAAATCCTTGCTGAATGCCACGCGCGCGGAATCAGAGTCGGCATCACCTCGATAGGGCGCGACGGCGAAGATGTGGACATCGTGACAGGCACTGATAAGCCTAAAATATTCGTCTCAAAGGGCACGTTCATAGCTACAGCGGCGCAGCTTCTGGCAAAGAGTGATATCACAAAAGAAATTATGCGCACAACACAGATAAATACGCCTATGGGCGAGGTGGTGGTTGTGAGGGCCAGAAGTGATGGGTATGTGCAGATTGGCGGGCCGTCGATAGGTAGTCAGATTGTTAGCTTGATTGAGAAGTTTAGGGAGCTTGGGGCGGATAAAGTGTTTGTTGACGGCGCGATTAGCAGGAAGACTCTGGGTGGACCTGCGACTTGTGAGGCCGCGATTCTAAGCACGGGCGCGTCGTTCAGTTCGGACATGAATAAAGTGGTGAATGAGACGGCTTTTGTTGCGAAACTTCTTACATGTGAGCCTTTGAAAGATGAGCGTACTCGCGAGGTTATTACGACACTGGCAGAGTCTACAGAGAAATTCGTTGCTATAATGCCGGATTGCAGCGTTCGAGAAATGAACCTCGATGGCTTGGCAGATGCGGCTGAAGGAGCTTCGCATATCTATGTTAGCGGGGCGCTATCAGATGGACTGGCAAATAAGCTGATTATGTCTAATACAAACCTGCGCGGCGTAAAAATTGTGGTTGAGGACGGCAGCAAACTGTTTGTTACGGAGAGCACGTTTGAGAAGTTCGGCATCAAAGGTGCAAAAATTGCTGTGATGAGGCCTACCAACCTTTTGGCGATTACGATGAACCCGGTGTCAGCCGGCGGATATGTTTTTGATAAAAACGCGTTTAGAGAGGCGCTTAGTGCAAAGGTAGCTGTGCCTGTTTATGATGTTGTAGCAGAGACTGAGCTCGATCGGTTCGCGCGGCGAACGACGATGGAAGGAGCACATAATGGGATTGAATAGTGACCAAAGAGACGCGACAGGACTTGCATTCGTGCTTGGACAAATGCAGGCGGATTCGCCGTTTGGAAATAAGCGGCTCAGGGCGCTTAAGTTTTATACAAAAAATGAAAAAGCGGAGCTTTTGAACGAGTTTCACAATATCGGTCAAATTCTTGCGAGCATCAAGACAAGCGACGAAATTTGGGCTGAGGCTCGGCGCGTGCTCATGCGCTTTAAGGATATAACGAACTCCCTTGTGAAGCTTGAGGGAAGCTATTTGCATGAAATTGAGTTGTTTGAGCTTAAGGGGTTCATGTTGAGCCTTGGTAAGCTTAAAGAGGCTTTTTTGAATACGAAAATTAGTCTCATTGACATAGAGTTTATTGATATGGAAGATGCGCTTGACATATTAGATCCGGACAAGAAGCGGATTGCGCCGTTTTATTTGAGCGAGCAGTACACGAAAGAGCTTTGGGATATTCGCAATGAGAAAAGTCGACTTGAGGAGCTTTTGCGAACGCAGACAGACAAAGCAGAGCTTGAAAAGTTGAATGTTATGCGAGGCGAGATAGTCGCGAGGGAAGAGGCAACAGAGACGACTGTAAAGAAGGATTTGAGCGAAAAGCTCCGTGTGTTTCTGCCTCTGTTTCGGAAAAACATAGATGCGATTGGCAAGCTGGACTTCACCATACAAAAGGCGCTGCTTGCAAAAGCGCATGGCGCCACTTGCCCTGATATTGAGGGTGAAGCGGTTGTTTTCAACGATATGATAAACCCGGCGGTTGAAGATGTGCTAAAGAGAAACGGCAAGTCGTTCACGCCTGTATCTATCACACTGGGAGCAGGTACGACGCTTTTGACCGGTGCTAATATGGGCGGCAAAAGCGTTGCTATAAAGACGGCTGTGTTGAATGTCTGCTTGTGCCATATGGGGTTCTTTGTTTTTGCTAAGAAGGCAGTAATGCCAATTTTCGATGGAGTTTATATGATATCGGAGGATTTGCAGTCGATTAGTGACGGGCTTTCGACCTTTGGTGCGGAGATTGTGCGGCTGAATGATATTGTTAAAGAAGCGGAGTGTAAACATCTGTTTATAGCGCTTGATGAGTTTGCAAGAGGCACAAATCCGAAGGAAGGCGCGCTGATAGTTCGTGCGGTTTCTAAGTATCTTAACACCAAAAACAGTGTGAGTATTATAACCACTCATTATGACAATGTCGCGAGCGAGGAGTTTGGTCTGTATCAGGTCGCGGGGCTTAGGAGTTTAGATTTTGAGAAGCTTCCTGCGCGAATCGCTGCAGGGGTAGACGGCATAGATTTGATTGCGCAGCAGATGGATTATAGGCTGCTTCCGGTGAAGGGGACGAGTGAGCCGCCACAGGACGCGATTAATATATGCAGATTGCTTGGGACAGAGCGGGGTGTGCTGGAGGCGATTGAGCGAGAGTATAGTGCGCAAGTGTGACCCCTATGGATGAATAATAACGCAAAACGTCAGAGCAATCGGAGGAAATGATGAAAAACATACAAAAAAGTATGATTATAAGAGTCTTCTTTCTACTTGCAGGTCTATTGTCTTTGCTGAGTGTAGCCCTTTTATCGCTTGTCTCAAATCATACTATAGGCTTTACACTTCAAGCGGGCATTTCAGTTTGCCTTATATTATACGCTGCTTTTTTCAATAAAATTTCCAAACGAATGCATGCGCTGCTAGGGACTCTTTGCTTAGTTCCTGCTATTTTTGTGATTTTCCTGTTTGTTTACGGCAATGTGAGCAATGCGAGCTATGACGAAGATGTTGTAATCGTTCTGGGCGCCGGGATAATTGGTGAAACAGTTACAATTCCTTTGGCTCGCCGCTTGGATGCGGCAATTGATTATTGGAATCGAAATCCTGATGCGTATATCATCGTATGCGGAGGACTAGGGAATAGAGCGGTGATTACGGAAGCGGAAGCGATGGCGCGATACTTAGCTGCAAGGGGTGTACCCAGGGAGCGTATTTTGCTGGAGGAGCTCTCGACATCTACATATGAGAACCTTAGATTTGCGAAAGGCATCCTGGACGAGCACTTTCCTGATGGATTTAGCGCTGTCGTAATCACCAATGATTTTCATATTTATCGCGCTGTGCGTACAGCTAGGCAGGTTGGGATTGATGCAAACCGCATTGGTGCGTACACAAGCTGGTATACTTGGCCGGTGAATTATCTGAGGGAGATGCTGGCTGTTATGAATTTTTGGTTTTTACAGGGGCCTTCGATTGGAAATTGATATCATGTGAAATCTATATTAGGCGGTGTGGAATGGGATACAGAAGCGGGGTATTATGCTTAGTTTTGAGAGATAACAAAATTTTAATGGTTAAACATAAACGACCAGGACAAAATGAATATTATACCTTGCCGGGAGGTGGCATTGAGGAAGGGGAAGCCCCTGAACAAGCAGCCATAAGAGAGTTAAGAGAAGAGTGCAGCGTAAATGGAAGAATAATCAGAAAGCTGTGTGAATATTCGTTTGCGTTGGACAATGATGTGATTATGTACACTTTTCATGTTGATATTGGAAGTGAAAATCCTACACTAAATCCTAATATGTCCGAAGAAGAAAAGCAAGTTTTGATTGAAATTCGCTGGATGTCACTTGATGAAATATGTGAACGTGACAGAGCTTTTTTATGGGCGTCAGGATTATCAGCCGTACCATATTTTTTCAACGAATTAGTATCATGGAGTGACGATGTAAGCTATCCTAAAAAACGTATTCCGTAAGAATTATCTGAGTACAGCAGATTCTTGTCATATGGCAAAAAAATATAAAGAAATTACTTGACGCTCTGAAATAGCTTGCGTATAATGTTTACATAGGAAGAAGAAAGAGTTAGAGTATCAAAATGACAACTAAATACAGCTAATAGAGGCGCGGATTATAAGGTAGCTTATGTATGTTAAGGGTAGCAGCACCCAATGCCATAAGTGAATGTGTGTCCGCCGAAAGGTAGTATGTGCTGTTTATGTGCTAACTTGGAGATAACGCTTAGTGTGTTATTTCTGTCATATGCGTTTTTGGTATATGAAGCACTATTTTGTGAAGAAACTTTTCATGGAATAGTGCTTTTCTTTATTAACATACTTTAGGAGGAACGACTATGAAATCTATGATTAGAGTGCGAATTGGCGCGGGGGATGCGCATTATGGAGGTAATCTTGTAGACGGAGCCAAAATGCTAAAGCTTTTTGGAGACGTAGCGACCGAGCTTTGCATCATGCGTGATGGCGATGAGGGGCTTTTTGTTGCTTATGACAGCATAGAGTTTAAGGCTCCTGTGTATGGAGGCGACTTCATTGAGGCAGTTGGCGAAATCGTATCTGAGGGAAATTCATCTCGTAAAATGAAATTTGAGGCAAGGAAAGTTATTACGCCGCGCACGGATATAAGTGAATCGGCCTGCGATGTTTTAGAAGAGCCGATTGTTGTGTGTGTAGCGAGTGGAACATGTGTTATACCAAAGGATAAGCAGAGGAAAGGTTAGGTTAGAGCATGGATAAATTAATTATCACAGCCGCCATTTGCGGCGCTGAAGTCACAAAAGAACATAATCCGGCAGTTCCATATACAGTGGAGGAAATAGGCAGAGAAGCGCTCTCAGCTTACAAGGCCGGGGCGAGCTTAATACACCTTCATGTGCGCGAGGATGATGGGACTCCTACGCAATGCAAAGAGCGCTATGCGGCGTGTATTGCTGAAATCGAGAGACTTTGCCCGGATGTGATTATACAGCCGTCCACGGGCGGCGCGGTCGGTATGACAAATGACGAGAGGCTTCAGCCTATTGAGCTTAACCCAGAGATGGCTACGCTCGACTGCGGGACGTGCAACTTTGGCGGCGACGATATATTCGTCAATACCGAGAATATGATAAAAGACTTTGGCAAAAAAATGATAGACCGCGGCATAAAGCCGGAGTGTGAGGTTTTTGACAAAGGTATGATAGATATGGCTATTCGTTTGCAAAAAAGAGGATTTATTGAGACGCCGATGCACTTCAATCTTGTTTTGGGCGTTAACGGCGGCATATCAGGCGAGCCAAGGGATCTTATATTTATGCAGGAGAGTCTGCCTGCAGGCTCGACCTTTACAGTTTCAGGCATAGGGCGCTATCAGTTTGTTGTGACGCCTATTGCCATTTTGCTGGGCGGGCATGTGCGCGTTGGATTTGAGGACAATATTTACATATCCAAAGGGGTATTGGCAAAGTCTAATGGCGAGCTTGTGGAGAAAGTTGTTCGTATAGCCAAAGAATTTGGCAGGGAAATTGCGACGCCTGAGGAAGCCAGAGAAATTTTAGGTTTAAAGAGGAGGAATGCTTAATGGAAAAACGTGGGGATAAATATGGCTCGCACAGGGTCATAGAGCCTGTTGGTGTGTTGACGCAAGCTGCATGGAAAATTGATAATAATATGGATGAATGCTATTCGAATGAGATTCTTATAGATGTAATTTCGTTGAATATAGACTCGTCTTCATTCTCTCAGATTAAGAATGAGGTGGGCGGCGACACGGAGAAGATTGGCGCGAAAATTTTGGAGATAGTATCAGAGCGAGGCAAAATGCAGAACCCTGTAACCGGCTCGGGTGGTATGCTCATAGGCCGCGTTGCACGTATTGGTGCTGATATCAAGGGCAGTGGCCTGGAAGTTGGGGACAAAATTGCAACGCTTGTCTCACTTTCTTTGACACCGCTTAAAATTGATGAAATTCTTGCAATACAGAGTGATATTGACCGCGTTGATATCAAAGGCCAAGCGATTTTGTTTGAATCGGGCATTTATGCGAAGCTTCCTGATGATATGTCAGAAGCGCTCGCGCTTGCGGCGCTCGATGTGGCGGGTGCGCCTGCCCAGACTTCGAAGCTTGTGAAAGAAGGCGACAGCGTACTTATTCTTGGTGCAGGCGGCAAGTCAGGGCTGATGTGCTGCTATGAGGCGATGAAAAAAGTCGGAGCAAACGGCAATGTTGTGGCTATGTGCCGCTCTGAGGGTGATAGAGAGAAGCTTATAAGCAATAAGTTCTGCCATGAGGTGATTGTCTCTGATGTCACAAAACCATTGGATGTGCTTGAGAAAGCGCTGAAAGCTAACGGTGGCAAAGAGTTTGATATTTCAATCAGCTGTGTGAACACTCCAAATGCTGAAATGGCGTGTATTCTGCCTGTGAGAAACGAGGGTATAGTATACTTCTTCTCAATGGCTACTGATTTCGCAAAAGCGGCGCTGGGTGCTGAGGGCGTGGGCAAAGACGTTCAGATGATAGTTGGTAATGGCTATACAAAAGATCATGTGGAGATTACGCTTTCTGCATTGCGTGAGAGCCAGGTGCTTAGAGATATATTTAATTCAAAGTATGTATAAATGAAAACTTTTACAGGAGGTTTTATCATGGAAGGCGCAAAACGTAATGGACTTTTTAAAGATGTTCCCGATAAAGATTGGAATGACTGGAAATGGCAAATAAGCAATAGGGTTCAGACCCTTGAAGACCTTAAAAAGCTGACTAAAATCAGCCCGGAGGAAGAGGAGGGCATTAAAGAATGCCTCTCAGCGCTCCGTATGTCTATCACGCCATACTATCTGTCGTTGATAGATCTAAATGACGAAAATGACCCGATTCGTAAGCAATGCGTACCGACAATCAACGAGCTTCACCGCTCGCCGGAAGATATTGAAGACCCGCTTCACGAGGACGGCGACTCGCCGGTTCCTGGGCTTACGCATCGTTATCCTGACCGCGTGCTTTTCCTTGTGACTGACCAATGCGCTATGTATTGCCGTCACTGTACGAGAAGACGCTTCGCGGGGCAAAATGACACGGCAGTTCCTACAGCGCAAATTGATAAAGCAATCGAGTATATCGCAAAGACTCCCGTTGTTCGCGACGTTTTACTCTCGGGTGGCGATTGTCTTCTGCTAAACGATGATATGCTCGAATATGTAATTAGCAAACTGCGCGCAATTCCGCATGTTGAAATTGTAAGATTAGGCTCCAGATTGCCTGTTGTAATGCCTCAGCGCATTACGGATAATCTGGTAAACATGCTGAAAAAATATCATCCGATTTGGCTTAACACGCATTTCAACCACCCGGCTGAGTTCACGCCGGAGGCGGCTGAAGCTCTTGCGAAGATGGCAGATGCGGGGATACCGCTTGGAAACCAAAGCGTTCTTTTGGCAGGTGTGAATGATTGCGTTCATGTTATGAAAAAGTTGGTTCAAGGACTTGTAAAGATGCGCGTTAGGCCATACTATATCTATCAATGTGACCTTTCACTCGGGCTTTCGCACTTTAGAACACCCGTGGCTAAGGGTATTGAGATTATTGAAGGGCTTCGCGGGCATACGTCAGGCTATGCGGTTCCAACATTTGTGGTTGATGCGCCGGGCGGCGGCGGGAAAATTCCTGTTATGCCGACCTATGTGATTTCTCACGGCACAAAGAGCACAATTCTCAGGAACTTTGAGGGCGTTATCGCCGCATACAAAGAGCCTGACCATTATGAGCATACATGCCGCTGTGATGAATGCGAAAAAGAGAAGAAAGCAAAACTCGTGGGCGTTGCCGGACTGCATAATAAGCAGCAGGTTTCTCTTGAACCGGAAGGGCTGGAGCGGAAAATGAGGAGCGCTAATAAAGAGCATTAATTAGATAGTGTAGACATGAGCTATGTCATACGTCTTTCCGGCTGATTTTTAGTCATTTTTCGTCGAGGACTTCAGCACTTTTCACTTCGTGAAAAGCCGCTCAAAACTTTTGCCTACGGCAAAAG
>Ga0123355_10003459_pt1 | contig 22640 bp, 14 predicted proteins | sample TergutEmb28metaG_3_FD_89872 | JGI IMG/M metagenome (GOLD analysis project Ga0123355, IMG submission 89872) | Embiratermes neotenicus P1 segment gut microbial communities from Petit-Saut dam, French Guiana - Emb289 P1 | ecosystem: Host-associated > Arthropoda: Insects > Digestive system > Gut ... | reverse complement strand
TTCAAAAGTCTCCGCTCCAGATTTGCCGAGTTTCACGCAGAATTTGATGTTTGCTCTCTGCTCCAATTTCACGTCCATGCTGAAATCGCAAATGTGAAGGCACTCATGGTGACAAACACTCGTGTTGTGCAACTCCCAATGCTCACACAGCGATGCCACTTAGCATACTGAGTGGCGACGTTCCCTGCTCCCAAGCATAGCGCACGCATTCATGTACTGCCATCAGTTGGCGGTCTATGGAACAAGTCTCGGAACTTTCTGATACACCTACGTATTGTCATGTGGCCAAACATGTACATAAAATGCATATAGGCTTTTTATCTGAGCTTAACTTTAAGTAATTAATAAACTAATCCTACCTCTTTGCACAAGCTTTGCATTACTGTCTGTATTAATTTGGATAAATTTTATATAGCAGTATGAATGGCTGACCCCATCCCTACGTGTTTTTACATCGTCTCAGCTGCGACCACTCTTAGCTCCAAGGGTCTACACTTTACCCTTAGTTCGAAGTGTGGGACGTACCATGGTGCAGGGTCGAAACTATGGCCCACAGGTGACAGTTCGAAGACTGGCAACAAGAGGACACCGCTGCAAACCAATATTTGTACAAGTTGCACGTCAGGTTGTTAAAATGAAGTCAGCAGAACTTCGTTTACCATCCAGAGCGTGGAAGGTAATTAAAGAGCAGCAGGCATTTCCATATTTGATAGTTGTCAGAAATTACAGGCTTTAAAGTGGCATAGGTTTTGTTCATTTGTCTTGGTTTTCAGTTAAGTGTATGCTTTAAGGTTATGCATGCATTAAGGTTACGATGGAAGATTAATTAACAGTAGAGCTTCATTTAATTAGTATAACATTCGAGGCTAGAAAATTGATTTCAGGCCCTAGGCCGGCTACAAAGGCCCAGTTACTCTCCTTTAATAGGACACAATCCAGGGTCATTACTGGCCTTCTTACTGGACATAACACCCTGAGAAGACATCTGTATATAATGGGGTTGAGTAGCAACCCCACTTGTAGGAAGTGTGGTAGAGAGGAAGAAACCTCAGTCCACATTTTGTGTGAGTGTGAGGCCTTAGCCTCACTCAGACATGCATATGTAGGTTCCTTCTTTTTGCACCCTGAGGATGTTACAAATCTAAGTATTGGGTCCATCTGGAACTTTGGTAAAGGAACAGGGCTCCTTTAACCTAGTGTCAGAGTATGGGGCACAAAGGGCCTGTTTCAAAGCCTAGGTGCATTGGACCTGCAAGGGCTCAAACCCAAATACTATTCTGTTCTATTCTAGTATAACATTCATGAGACCAAGAATAAGATAGTGAAGATATGCATCTTTGGGGCTGCAGAAATTAGATACAGATCTGAAAATTTCATGATGAATAATGTTTTCAGATTTCACTGCAGTTGCCACCCACCCCCACCCCCCACCCCCACTTGGAATTATCCAGCCCATAGGTGGCCACTTTCTGACTGAGCTGTCCTGGCCCATTCTAAGTCTATAGCATAATAAGCGTACTTGCACATAAAATGTTAATATTGTTCTTGTGATTCTTGTTACCCATATTAAATACAAGTTTATATTTTTTTTACTTTTGGGATTGCAGAGGAAGAAAGAACACTGCGAGAAATTTTCTGAAATGTGGAAAGATCCTATTTTATAATAGGCCTAATGCTGGAAATAATGATAAACAGTTCTGATAAGCATAACAAATAAAATGTTGTTCATACTGCATAGGTAAAGCTAGTGGGTGAAGGAGCTGATGATGCTGGTGGAGTGTTTGATGATACCATCACTGAAATGTGCCAAGAGCTTATCAGTGGAGCAGTACCTCTGTTGGTGCCCACACCAAATGCAACTAATGATACTGGCTACAACCGGGACAGATACCTGCTCAACCCAACTCTCTGTTCATCCCAGCATCTTTTGTGGTTCAAATTCCTTGGTAAGCTCATTTGTTTGATTTATTTGGATATTTAAATATACTTTACTAATTATTAAGATGTTTAATTAATATAATAGTGGGATTAATTTCAAGTGAAATGAGAGAACCTTAAGAGGACATGTTTAATAAATAACTTTTCCATTGGGAATCATACCTTATTGAAGAGTAAGGTTGATAAATCTCTTGGAATGAGACCACATGGAAGATTGACACAGAGATTTGAGGAAAATTTTCCTTTTATTTATTCATTTTTTTTTTTTATGTTTGATTTAATAATACTGTCCATATCTCATACTGCTTAGTGTCATATGACAGGATCGCTAGTGAATAATGAATTGGAAAAGATGTGGGAGCACCTGCAGCTGTCTGGAGGGACTGAGAAGAACTACAAGAAATCTCTGTAAGGGCATTATTTTAATAATGTAATATTGTAATGAATCAAATGGAAAAGGATTTTTGTGATCTGGATTGAATTGAGCTTGCTCAGAATTGGGTTGGGTAATGGGCTTTTTGGTTTGTGTGCTCAGCCAATTGTGTGGATGGAAGCTTTCAAGAAGTTATGATGAATGTAAATGTCCCCTGTAGCAGTCTGAGGAGTTAGACAGAGATATATATTTTTCAGGGATTTCTGTTCTGCCAGCAGTGTGGAGGAGGTATACCATATTTGAGTGAGATTATAGAGAGAAAAAGAGTGAAACCGTAATTTGTTCACCTTGCAGTACTTCATGGCTAGGCAGATTATAAGCATCCAGTGTGCCTTGTGTCAGAGAGTTATTGCTATCACACATTACTTTCACAGTGGTTTAATGTAAAGTAATTTGTCTTTTGTCATTTGCACTTTGCACAAGCTTATAAGAAAGGAATGAGACAAAAACTGATTCTTGCAACAGAAAATCCATATACATACTTTGGTATGAACTTGCAGGAATTCTGTTTGGAGTTGCTGTGAGAACCAAGAAGCCTCTTGCTGTTCCTCTTGCTCCCTTGGCATGGAAGCTATTAGTAGGAGAGCCAGTCTCAATGGATGATCTTGAAGAGACAGATAGTCTCTATGCCCAGAGTCTGAGAGGGATCAGGGACATACATCTGTCTGGTGTTACTGAAGTCACATTCCATGAAGTAAGTAAGATTATACTTTTATGTATGGCTTATCCAGCACTAAGACAGTGCAACATATTGTACAAGCTCTTAGTTCTAATGCTTATCAGCTGTAAATAGTAACATTATCTGTTTCTATTTTTTTGCACTAAGCTCTGATGTAGTTACATTCATTTATAAGGTGATAGTGAAATTGGTCTGTAATTGACATGTGTTACAAAAATTTCTATGTTTTGCTATAACAATAAATCCTTCATTGCCATCGTCATCATCACCATTGTGTGAAATCGTCTACTTGTTCAGACGGACAGTAAAAACATGTTATTGTGTTGTACAATTTTTTGAACAATTTCAGACTCATCCAGTCCATATTACTGTTGTAATTTATCTTGTAACTCATTAAACACCACAGGTGGAGTACAGCAGTTAGTCATTGCTGGAAATCAGTGTATCCACATGTGTTCAGGAGATGTGTTTTTGTTACCCAATAATATCTACCAAAATTCTATGTTTTGGGTTTGATTTTCAGCTTCCTTTAAAATTATGGTATATTACAGGTATCACTGTGTTTACTGTATTTCCATGTACTTATAATGGTAACTTAGTGAGACTAGATTGCTTTCAGAGGATGCACTGTTAATCAGTTCTTTTATTTCAGGTAATCCCTCTGGAATGTTTTGAAGGAACTAGCTGGACAAACCAACTGGTACCTATTGTAGCTGGTGGAAGGAGCATACCTCTCACTTTCCACAATCGTTTGCAGTATGTGGAGCAAGCCATTTACTTCCGTTTGCATGAACTAGATCTTCAGGTAATACACATGTATTACATGTAAATTGTAAATATTCTCTGATTTGTATATTATTGGCAGTCTGTCATTTTAAGTTAATGAAACGGACGTCTTTTCTAGTCTGAAGAGAGGTAGGAACAACAGATTTAATTGTTCAGCCTCAGAGTGACTGAACCAGACACAGAAAAAGGTATAAGTAACTCAGAACTGCACTAGTTATACATCCATGAAATTGTTGAGGAGTTGAAATTATAGTAGGCCCACCTTCATTCATGTGCAGTTTTGCTTATATGTTTAAGAATTACTGTGCATCATGGTGTAGTTACCCTGCCATGCATGTATGTGCATAGTAATAGACAAAAGGCTACCCATTTGTCTCACTCAGTATTTACCTAGATGTTTTACGATGCAATGTACTTTGACTGTGCTCACAATTTTTAGAACTCTTTGTTGCCCTTGTGTTCTAATTATATTTGGAAATGACAGCCTACATGTTGACAAAGAGTTAAAGATAGAAAGAAAAGGAAAGAGACAACCCTGTTACAGGAAGTGGTGCTCGGTAAGTTGAAGAGGTGATGACAGTTGGCTGTGGTCAGATGCCAGTATGGTCTAAACAGATTCATATATTTTACCAAGAAAATTGAAGAAAAAATCAGGGAAGCATCAAGGACAGTATCATAGTCCCATACAAAAAGGTGTATTAAGGAATGAAGAAGAAGGCAGAGCATTCATAGATCACCTCTCTTCACTAGATCTTCTCTTTCCTCTATAGGCACACTGTGTCAGTCAATCACTGTGACAGCTTTCAGCTACTAGCACTTGACGTCATTCCAATAAATTCCAACACTTTGTTTTCATGTTTATTAACGTTTTGGCACCAGAATTAATTCGCAGTGCAATCTGTAAAATCCCCAATTTAAATGGCAGGATTTAATTTCTTTCATGCCATTGCCATTGTATATGCTTTATCAGTCAGGTATTGAACCCAGAACTGTGCAACGTTGGGGACCGCAGTAGCACAGTGCTTAAGGTGCTGTGCTACAAATCGGAAGGTCACTGGTTCGATCCCAGCTGGTGTCACTGGATTTTTCATTGATGTAAAATCCTTCTGATCACGCTATGGCCCTGGGGTTGACTCAGCCTCTAACAGAAATGAGTACAAGGGGTATTTTCTGGGGGTAAAGTTGGCCGGTGCATAAGGCTGACAACCTACCACCATCCTTTGCTGTTGTCACGAAATCTGGGAGCCTTAACTTCCTGGAACCCTCTGGGCCACTCCAGGCCTGTAATGGGACTGCTTTACCTTTTACCTTTAACCGTGCAATGTTGCATATTTGCTGTTTAGTGCCAGAGGCGTAATTATTAAGTTACACATTATCATCTTTTATGCATTTTTGTTTCCCCTAGCCCCATTTTTTCCACAAGGTCTTCATTTTACTGTTAACAGGATTTTTCAAGAATGTAACCCCAACAAACAGCAAGAGTTTGCTGTGTTTGAAGCAAATACATATGACAGATTTTAAGGTGTTCTTTGTTTATTCAAGAAGACTGCAGGACACCTGGTCATTGTGTTTGGGATAGCAATGTCTTTATATACTGTGTTATGTTTGAAGTAATAATAATTTGGTTGTTTACATTAACACTCGATTTGTGGTTCAGGTGGCAGCAGTGAGAGAAGGAATGGCATGGATCATTCCTGTTCCTCTTTTGTCGCTGGTTACATCTCAACATTTGGAGCAGCTAGTGTGTGGATTGCCTCACATATCAATCCAACTGCTCAGAAGAGTTGTAAGGTACCAATCTTCATGTTCAATTGTGACAGCACTGTTGTTCACTCACTGTAAATACCAAACATCATTGACATGATTTTGAACTATTTCCATCCTTACTGCAAATAAAGTGTACTAAACATTTCAACAGCACACTGCTTTCATCCTCAGGTGAACCCATGTACTGTCAAAACTTTGTGTGATATATTTTACTTGCAGTGATGATGGAAACAGTTCAAAATCATGTCAGTGATGTTTTGCATGTTACACCACTGTCAAAAACTATATGGTACAATTTACTATGAATATTGAAAGATTCTAATGCCATGATCATAGCTAAGATAATAGTGGTCAGATTATGGAATCAAATAAATGAACTTCAAATGTGAGGATTTAAGGGCAATATTGATGGAAATTTTGTCACAAACACATTAAATTGTTGATTTTTCTTACGTACTTTTACAGGTATCGAGAGCTGGATGAAAATAACTTACTTGTGCAGTGGCTGTGGGACATCCTGGAAGGGTTTACTAATGCAGAAAGAGTTTTGTTTATGCGATTTGTCTCTGGTAGATCCCGTCTACCAGCCAACCTAGCTGACTTGTCTCAGAGATTTCAGGTATGTTTTCAGGGAGAATGATTACAGTAAAAGAAATAAACCTGGTGAGGTATTTCTCAGAATTAGGCTAGAATGGCAAGAACACTGCTGTAGTATTATGATCAGAGGTCACTGTTATAAAAGTAATAAATACTAATAATCTGAAAAATTATTTTATTTTTTATTGTTTTTTATTTTTGGAGGGGTGTCTGGTAAATGTCTTTCACTATTTTGTAATTATCACAATACTTGAGCATGTAAATAGTCTGCCATCAAATTTCTTGTTTACTTTGTTGAATCTTTCTTCCTTTAACATATCATGTATTTTACTCACTTCCTTGATATGGAAATATATATATTTTAAGGTTCTGTGTGGAAAATATTAGCAACAATCACTCTTGGTTTTCATACTTAGAAGGTACCCAGTTCAGACACTGGCTGAGGACCTGCTATCCCGTTGAAGAGCTCTAGGTTGTACTCAGACCTTGCAGGCACACTCACAGACAGTAGCTTGTAACTTTTCTCTCCTATGTCACTTTAACTTCGCCGTTTACATTTAATTTTATTCGCCACAACCTTTTCAGTTAATGTATCCTTTTAAAAAGTAAAGTTTGCTACATTAATAACAGGCACTGACATTTTTAACTGTGGTTTTTGATTGCATATTAGAACAGCTCTATGTAAGCGTGCTTAGCACGTCTGCCTCAAGACTAAGTTATTTTTTATCAGACGTACATTACCAGAGTCTGAAATGCTAATTTATTCTTCCCTAAACAAGGGGTATGGCCAGAATATAGGTTAATGCAAACAAATGTGGAAGTACAGATCATACAAAAAGTAATGGCTAGTTAACAAATTTCTCATAATGATAGAGGTGCTGGAAATAGTTCCTATTTTAAATGAGATTTGTCCATCTGTGTAACATCACATACATGTTGGTGCCAATGATGTTTATCATTATAAGCCATACTTATTGTACTATGGTTGCAGTGCATATTGAATGCAGCAGGTTCAATTAGAGCCTAACCTACCATATTTTTTAATTCTCCCAATGTTAAGAGCAGGTTGATTGAAGTGATTATCCAGGTATGTGTTTAATATTTATCACTTGAATTATGCTTAGGTGATGAAAGTCGATCGTGCACCAGATGGTTTACCTACAGCACAGACTTGTTTCTTCCAACTGCGACTGCCTCCTTACAGCAGTCAGGAGATCATGGCTGAACGTCTTCGCTATGCAATCAACAACTGTCGTTCTATTGATATGGATAATTACATGCTGGCTCGAAATACAGACATCGGTCAAGCATCTGATGATGAATATTGATACCAAAATATGCAAACACTTCCAAGGGTAGAAAATGTTAGATTATTTAATACGTTATATTGTGACAGAAGGAAATAATGAGCATATGAAATCAGTGTCAGTGTTCCTGCAGGTTTCTACTACCACTGGTTTCCTTTCATATTTAGTTATAAAAATGAAATAAATGATGTCTCTAATAATGCATTGTCAGGCTGTATATTGAATTGTTGCTCCTCTGCATAATCTTTTAAAGGAAAAAGTCTATGATGACTAAGAGTGCCTTTGGAAATAGTATGGCGATTTCTGATTGCTGCGAATAATAGTCATAAATTGGTTTTAACTGTTGTTGTATATTATCCATCACAATACTGTGTGCAGTTTCCCTGCAACACAACATGCAATCAGAATTGAATGATGTCTATATGAAGGTTTCCTTGTTTTCATTTTTTTTTTTAACTTTGTATGTTGATTTGTAGTATGTACCACAGCTTCAACTGTTATCATTCCCCCCCATCTGTTGTACATCATTCATTGTAGTCTTACATATTATTATTTATAACTCCACTTTCATGGGTGATACTGATAATGCACACATAACAGATGTAGTATTCAGTGTTATTAATTGCAGGTAACATAAGTGATTAAGTTCAGCAAAGGAGATTGAAATCAAAAATATTAACAAATGTGGCATGTCAGATTTTTTCACCATCTACCACCCTTGTAGCCACTAGAATTGCAAATTCAAATTGTATTGGAATACAGCTGTAGCTTGAAATCAAAGAGTGGTTTTACCACTTTGTCTTTTTCAACTCTATAGCTGGCTAATATGCTCCCTGATATTCTGCATGACATAATCATGCAATAATGTTAACTTATTTACAACCTGTTGTTCAAATAATACATACCATACCCTTCTGTTTACAGACATATATCATTACAATAAACCACAACAGCATACTGCTTGTAACACCAGTTGTCATATATGATACAAAACAGGAACATGTATGATATAATGTAGAAGTAAGTGGGTTTTTAAATATATATATGTGCTAATTGCTGCTATACTGCCATTTGATGTGAATTAACATAGAGTTCCCATTTCTATGACCTTACATACGTTTCTGATAATAGTTGAAGTTAAGTGTGAAACCAGGATTTAATGCAATCAAAGGTGTTGTTACTGTCAGATCCTGTGGATAGTGTTACCCATGAAATTATTATGGGAAATATTGAAGTGGATGCTGAAACAAAAGAGAGCACGAGGAAGACTGAAGAAAAACTGGATGGATGGTATAAGGAAGGCCATGAACGAAAGAAACCTAAATGAAGGCCAGTGGGAAGATAGGAAGCAATGGAGTCTAGGTGTTGGACAACGTAGAACGACTTTTTTTTAAAGAATATATCAGTGACTCTCAGTCTGTGGTGTGCATACCTCTTGTGGAAGCTCCATAAAATTTTTTTGGCAGTCTTAAAATCTTCTGATTAGGTTTGGTACAGATTTAACACATTCTTGAGCCCCATGTGGGATTATCAAGACCATATTCTGGGCTGCTCGTATTGTGTAGCAATTTGAAAGTTACGGCATCTACATAAGAAGACAAGCTAATTAATAAGCAGCAATACTAATTCTGCTGAATTTGATTGATATAAGGATAAATATGGGTATTTTTCTGATCTGAAAAATGTAATGAGCACACTACATAATAGAGGCTATAGCACAACAGCTTTAGGAGCATTTTAAAAGTTCTGGTCATCATTATATAGGAACATTAGATATGACCACTGTGAATCCTTAACTGCTGTGCCCACAATCAACTACTGTGTTCCTTAAGGTTAACTTATGTTTTAGCAGTGAAAGGATGTGTATGTTGTATTTTCTCACCCCAGCAAGAAGATATCATTTAAAAGACTTCAAGAGATCATCGAGACGACAGATCTGACAACCACATCCTGTCCCGATGGTAAAACAAGGATCACTCACATATGCTTTTACATTTGTTTATGTGGAAGTAGGCTGGGATATTTTCTTGTTGAACACTTTATTTGAAAGTCATATAGGAACTGTGGTATAAATTACAACTGAGAATAGAGGAAAGTTAAAAAAAATGTAAAAAAATGGTAAACAAATGTGAAAAGTTGAGAATGTCTGATGAAGAACACTGCATTTCTTAACACTGAATTTATAAGAATAGCATTTTCTACCACCTATGTGTGTTGAAGCCCATGTCTGCATATAAAAATTGAGTATTATATATAAGGAGATCACACCATGACCATTTATCAATATGAAATGAAGGATTTTACATGAATGTTTGCTTTTTATTATGAGACCTGTGGTCCCAGATATTAAGGAAGCACTGTGATGATTACTATTTATGTTTGTATTACATAGATACCATACCATTTTTGTTTTCTTCCTGCTCATGAAGCAAGGATGAAATCCTGCTTCACAAGTCACTTGTGTAATTCCATTCTTTGGAGGTGGTAATTGTATATGTATCATCAAATATGCATATTAAATATACTTTAAAAACTGTACCTTTCATTACCAGCAGATACCCTGTGACAGCTCCGTTGCATTAGCAAGCTGTGAAGAACCAAAGCTTCAAATAATGACTGCAAATTACTTAAAGTGTTTACCTAACATTGAGAATTTATAATGTCATTATTGATTGCTCTTTCTACATGTCTGTGCAATCTTATGACCACTGCCCTCCCCATTCTTTTTATTCATTCCATAAGTGCTCCTCTTGTATCTGTACCCACACTTTTTCTTGTGTATGTATATCTGCCTTAACTTTGTTATCTCCATTACCATTTATTTCACATAATTTGTCTACTCTAAGAAAAATTGCTGCTTCCAGTGTCATATATTTCCTTACCAATCTATCCTTAGTTTCACCAACTGTTCTTACAGGTTTTCTACTTTCAGCAGTTTTGGATTTTGTGCCTGTTGTTTCTGTGTGAATATACTTTAGAAACATCATCAGTGACTGTTGGCAAACATCTTTCCAAGTCCAAGCTTCTGTTCATGCTCCATACATCAAGAAATATACAAGTAACCTACTTTAACTACAATGAAACTTCTGTATGTATTGTATTATAGTATGTGATTGTATATTCTTCTTATTTATATACACATGTATTTCATGTATTTGACGTGGAGAAGAATCCACAAGAATATGCTAGTACTTATTCTTTCACTGTGTATCTGTTTCATCAGAATGCAATTACTAGTTCCAACTTCTATACTTGTAGTTGTATTCTGATGGTTACACACATATTTTGTAATAATACAGGGTGGGGCATAAAGATCTCCCACTTTTCAAAGTGTCACTGTGTGGGCTGTAGTGGGGGTAGAGAGGTGGGGGTAGTGTCATGCGGTTGGTTAGCCTCTACCGTTGTCAGTACCCATGATAGGTTGGACCAGTGAACATCGGGGATTTGTTGTTGAAGCGTATTATGAGAACAACCGTTCTGTGATAGCGACACAGAGAGCATTCCGTACACACTTCGCGCTCGGTTGAAATGCATCTGTGCCAGATCGGAAAATGATTTTGCTATGGATTTCTACCCTTCAGGCAACTGGATCCACACTGAAAAGAAAATCACCTGGCAGACCTAGGACCGTTAGAACGCCAGAAAATGTGAAAGCAGTAAGAGCATCCATTCAGCAATTGCCAAAGCGTTCCGCTCGTAAGCATGCCATGGCACTGGGGATATCAAGTCGGAGTTTGAGGAGGATTCTGCATGCCAATTTAAACCTGCGTCCTTACAAAATGATGTTGGCTCAAGAATTAAGTGAGAGAGATCATGCCAACCGCAGAGCCATAAGTGCGGAAATTCTTGAACAGATTCCTGCTGCAGCTGTTCTTCTGAGTAGCGATTAGGCTCACTTCCACCTCAGTGGAGCCGTAAACAAGCAGAATTTTCGCTACTGGGCTGAACGTAACCCTCGTGAACTCCAAGAACGACCACTTCACTCTCCTCGCGTAACTGTTTGGTGTGCAGTTGCTGACTTCGGTGTGATCGGCCCGTACTTTTTTGAGGAAGGTGTTGCAACAGTAACTGTGACCTCTGACTGGTACGTTGAACTGCTGGAGACCTTTCTGCGCCCCAAACTGGACGATGTGGATAAAGATGTGTGGTTTCAACAGGACGGGGCCACAGCTCACACAGTACAACGTTCGCTCCGAGTGTTGAGGGAAATGTTCCGTGCGTTTGATCTCTTTAAGGGGAGACGTGGAGTGGCTGGTACGGTCACCAGATTTAAGCCCGTGTGACTTTTTCCTTTGGAGATACCTAAAGGAAAAGGTTTTCAAACATTGTCCTCGATCTCTTGAGGATTTGAAGGAAAGGATCCAACAGGAAATTGACTCCATTTCACCTGAGCTAACCCGGAGTGTGATGAAGAACTTCCGGGAACGTCTTAAGCAATGTGTTGTTAAAAAACTGTTTTTAATGTACTTTTCAGAAATATATTCAATTCTTTCATATTTATACCTCTTCAAAATGTGGGAGATATTAATGCCCCACCCTGTATTAACTTTCCACTAACTGTACATGTCAGACATTTTTCTCAAATTGCTGTTCCATTTGGCAGGTAAAGTGCCCAGTGAATATACGGTTGATCACCAGCTTACATGGAAGTTCCATTCCATGGGTGGTTACATATCTTAAAGTACCACCCCCCCCCCAACACACACATTTAATTTTAACTGGAAAATATCTGATTTAATTAATTTTAATGCCATTCATTTAAAATGAAAATCTCATTTTCCTGTATTACACACTACCTTTATTTTTAGTCTTCATTATCTCTGCAAGAGATGAGGATTTAAATGGTCCACCTGTTATTCTGCATGTTATTTAGCTTTCTCAGCATTACACCAAGTGACAATTATAATTGTCCATAGGTGCCAAAGGGTTCAAACACAGGAACCAAGCAGCAGAACTGAATTAATTCTTAATTTTGGCAGCATAATGACGCCCTGTTGCGGGTTTGGAGGGATAAACAGAAAGAACTGTGAACACACACAGGACAGGAAAGACTTGTTGCAGGAAGGAAGGAAAAAAAAAAACTGCCTTCCCAAGAAGTGTAAGGTCTGTTGCAGGCAAAGTACAATACAGTATGTTGTTACAGGTTGTGGGGTTTGGTTCTTCATAAGGGTTCCAGTTTCAAGAGGTATCCACCCACCCACCCACCCCCTCCAAAAAAATCTGGAAAACTGTGGTAGTCTGCAGGTATACTGAAGCCATGTGTACTGTGTAAGCAATCATCCACTTTCTCAAACGGTACGGCATTCCAGGGACAGCAGTTTCAAGGGTATCATAACAGTGGCATTTACATTTCATGAACTGTATTTTATTTAACCCTTTGGCCCTGGAGCTGGACATTTACAGTTTAGCACACCATTTATGTAAAATGTAAATATTTTATGAACCAAGAAGGGTAACATTAGGAAATACACGACATTTTGTGGATGAATAAATGAAGATAGTGGGAGAAAGTCTAAAAAAAATAATTAAATATATTTATTGACTGAATATATGAAAAGCGTACTCTGGGGACTAGCGTTACACCTGTCCTATACATAGGATGCATGGTGCCTAAAAGTTAATTACACACCAACATATGCACATATATAAATTATTTAAGAAGTCTAAAATCTTAAATAATTTATATATGTGCATATGTTGGTGTGTGTAATTAAATAATCTACAGAACGCATGGTGAAACGATAATAGTTCATGAACTGTAGTTGCACGGGGTGTTACGAACCAATATCAAAAGCCAGTAACGAATGCACTTTTGTTATGGATCTTAATATCCTTTTTCTTCATGTTTCTGTGTTTTTTGTTCAGAATCACCTCCTCATCTTGTGACAGCTCTTGACTCTGATGGACTGTACATTTAGTATGTGTTAGGTCATCACATGTATCCTGACCCGGAGACACGAATATATCTTGACTGAATGTGTCATTCTCTTGAAGATCTGGTAGGTGAAAAATATTTTGGGTAGAACTCTCAACATCTCTTAAAATTAAGGATGTTGAAGCAGCAGTTCCTTTTTTGGAACGAATCTTCTCAAACAAGTTGTTTGTTGGTGTATGAGACTGTTCTCTTGGTTGTAGTGAATTTGGTGCAGTTTTAAATTTCTTAAACACTCTATTCTCGTGTTCTGACACATGGAACATGTTAAAACTTGAAGCCTCTTCTTCACATAACATTTCATGTGATAGCCTGTTCTGCTTTCCACTCACGGCCCTAGTTAACCATGCCTGTACTTTATCATGTGATGTTGGAGAAAGGTCTTCCTGTAAAATAATGTGTCCTTCACACCACTCTGGTTCTTTATCAATGTCCCAAACTGCAAGAATCCTGGGAGCCAGAACATCAATATAATTTTCCATTGCTTGCTTTGACATCATCCACTTATCTTTCTTGACCTTCTTCTGTGTATTTTGAGGGAGCTTGTATCGGTCAGACCTCAATCCTGAAACAAACACACAGATAATCATAAATCTCATATGTTTGCTAGAACCTCAGTCACATGAAGAGCAACATATAACTTTCTCAAACCTTGGTTCCAGAAACATGCAACACTTGTAATTCTATCTCTTACATACAAAACTCCAAATAACAAGGACCAAACCAAACATCACAGTCGAATAGTTAGCACTCCTGTTTCAGAATACTCTATGTTCCATTACTGGTGCACAGGCTGCTTCTCCTCAGGTTTTGTATGTTTTTTGTCAGCACCTCCATGAAAATTAGACAGTATTGTTTGTTATGATTATTAAATAATAGGACAGTATTGTTTTTTTAGAGTTATTAAATAATGGAACAATATTATTTCTGACTATTGTTAAGTAGTGGGACAGCATTGTTTGTTAGTGTTATTAAATAATGGGGATGTATTGTGTGTTAGTATTACTAAGTACGGTTTGACCAATTTTATAGACTTCTAAAGCATTTTAAGTAATCCTCCCATTTGATGCTATAATTTCTGTGCAGTTTATAAAGTCACTGCTAAATAAGAAACAGTAAATCATAAAGATCAACATTTTTAATTCTGTCAGTTTTCTTGTATGGAAATCTCCCTTGCTGACCTCACTACGGTAACTTCTAACACCTGAAATCTAAATACTATTCTAATATATGCATCTTACAAAGAATGTATCCTGGAATAAGACCATTGCAAATAAATTCTTTATTCAGAAAGTTCATTACATGAAAATACAAACATACTTTCTACATTTAGTATAAGCAGTCAACAAGCACTCTCTTGCTGAGGGTTCTTTTGGACAGAAAACTGCTCTTATAGGGAATGAAAGCTTTGTCATGTAGGTGACTTTCAAGGAATCTTATCTGCAACATCTTACTGCTAGAGATCAGGAATAATATGGAGTAGCAGTAGTACAAAATACTCCCAGAGTACACATACTGTTCTGTATTCTAGATGAGAGTTATTACAAACTTTAGCAGCAACTGTGGCTGGAATAGGGCTAAAGTATTTTACCTAAGCAAATTTCTTTCCCTTTGGTTATTATTTAATAAGTATAATTTCTAATAATTATCAGATATGACTTACTGTTGTATACATGTCTCATTTCCTTCCTTGATGTTATTTTCAGAACAGATGAGGTCTTTGCCTTGAGCAGTTGCTGTTCCCATTTTATCAAGCATCTCAAGTCCTTTTTCTCTGAACGGTCATTCAGCACCCCTGAACTGTTATTCACATTAATCTTCTTATATGTGCTACTGCCCTTAACATCATAGCACAGATTTTTCTCATTCAATTCCAACAGATTCTTAGGTTTCAAAATATGACTGAACACATCTCCAGCAGCAGTCTGAGAGAGAAGTGTGAGGTTAGAAGCTTGTGGTGGCAGCCACACCAGTCCTGTCAGGCTAAACCGAACACGCTGTTGTGTGATTGGATCAAGCCATATTCCATATCTGTGGGCAAAATGAACTGCATCATGCAGGTTTGGAAGTGCAAAAGGAGGCACATGACTGTATGGTACTTCTCCAACCCAAGTGTTAAGTAGTGACACTATCTCACCAGGTTCTTGGTTTCCTATGCATACTAGCTCTTTTGCACTATTGGTAGCTACTGTACAACCATATAATGGTGTGGAACTTAGCAGGTGTGTCCAGCGCTGTAAGGGTCTAGATCCAGCACGTATGTCATACAGAAGAATGTGGTGACTTGTGCACACATACAAGGTATGTGGTTGTAGGCAGCTTTCAAACTCCAAAGATATGGCCTCACACCTTTCTAGACATTCTGGTACCTTCTTAAGACATAACAGCAAACTAGCTTTCCTTAAATGGGTCTAGAAAACACAAAAATGGTATCAATTATTACTGTTGTATGCACATAAAATGTAACACTACACCTTGTCTAAAAAATACCGCACATTATATTGTACACCTCAAAACCTCCTTCTATATCATAATTCTTACACTTACACTACAGATGAAAACTACATTTTTCTACCAAACTTGGAACATCTTTATCCTTTATTCTATCAAGAAGGACGCTTGTTATCCTCCCTCCCCCTGCAAGAGTATAGCAACTTACAGCAACAAAATAGTTGGAAAATCTCACTAAAGCAAGGGCTTCCTAGCTCTTTGACAAGATATGCTTTGATGACGCGGCATTATTAAATTTTTGACATTAATCTCTATACACACAATATATCATGTATCAAACAGGAAGATTTCTGTAGAGGGTCTCACAGATCAGTGAGCTGCCCAGGCTACCTGGTCACTTGCTGACATACATAACACACTACAGAAACATCCCTTTGTAAGTGACATTATTTTCACCCTTGTTTTTTAAATACTGTAATGTTTTCAAAGACATGTCTGTAACATAGTGTGTGTAACGTTATCTTAGTAATTCCTACCCGCTTGTCCAGAAAGTATGAACAGCATCTGTCAGTCATCCTTATCATATATGGATCATTACAGTAAGATACACTGCACCATTTATCTGCCAATTTCCCTCCTGCAGGAAGTCTGGAAGTAACAGGATTCCTAGAATAAAAGTAACAGCAACACTGCAGTATGACATTTTTGATAAACACCAGGTTACGTATTTAAAATATGGTGAACTTAAAATTAACTGCTCATATGAACTATGGGACTTTTACAAACCCTGGTCACAGATAATAAAAGTTCATTGTATGGTGAAATGCCAGTGTGATATCATTGAACCTTTTAGATTTATTAATTTGAAAAAAGGTATATCTCCACAGTACAGAATCCATTTCAACAACCTAGCAGTCACTCTACTCCACTAAGAAATTATTCCCTCTTACGGAGTCTCATTCTCAAAGACATAATCTGTGTTTTTACCATAGAATGAGCACACAATTTCCATGCAAGAGGTCAAATTAGTTTTGTTTTTCATAAACATAATGTAAACTGAACACACAATGCATGTTGTAAATTCTTGTGAAGTTATTTCCATTTCCTTTCTGAAGATCACACTGTACTGAAAACTTCTTACATTACATAAAAAAATTTCTAATATACACCAAGTGTTGTAAATTTAAAATGTACTGTTTACAAGCAAACTAAACAAATCGTGCAGGTTTCCAACCATGCTCTGCAGCTGTATTTCAACAATGTGCCCACCCTGCATGAATGTCCCACTCTTGAACACACTTCTTGGTTGTAACAGTACAATATGTTCCAGGTGAATGTCGGCTGAGATCTAATCCTGTGAATGGGTGTTCAGATGTTGCCCTGCTCACACTTTCCAGCTGCAAGCTGGGGTCAAGTGAGTACAATTGACACAAATTGCGCAGACGCGTGCCAATCAACCCTGCAACAGCAGTGTAATATGCAAATAAATACCTTACTGGTCTATCTCTTACTTCATAATGAAAAATATACCATTAATACTGTATCATGTTCAACTGACATACTTTCTTGAAAATGTGGTATGATCACTGAATATTGTCCCACCTTTTTATTCTTCAATTTATTGTCATAAACAATACCAACATGACAGATACGGTAACTGTGGAATTGAATAGTACTGCAGTTTAATGTAGGAACTTGGTATGTTGTACAGTAAGAACTGTGACAGTCAGTTTTCAAACAATGTGAGAAAGGAACCTGTCAGCTGCACAAAACCTATTTAGGTTAGGCAGAGTGTAAAGTTTCCTGCATTTTATTTCATTCTACTGATGAGTGACAGATGTAAAAATATTTCTACTTACAGTGTTAGTTTTCAAACACTGTGTTTAGGTGTGTAAAGTGCAATACTGAGATTACAAATATACCTACAAACTTTAAATATTGAAAACTGCGAATATTGTAGCAGTGTGAAACTTCTCTAAAAATTTTAGCACAGTCAGTCTGTCTCCAAAGAAACAGATTTCCAATGCAAAATGATGAATTTGTAATTTATAATGGCCTTAAGTTATTAAATTCAAGGAAAATGTCATCCTAAGATCTTCCTACACTCTTTTTAAACCCTACTGAATTACTCTTCCATATTTTGATCAGAATTTGAAATCTAATGTGGGTTGGCGAATTCAACCCAAATATTTTATTTCAATTTCATGTTTGATAGACGAATTTTAAACTAAGTGTCCAGCAGATTGAATGGGATGGTTCTGGAACCTGCATTGAAACGTCTTGATATGCTATGGACTGCTATGTCTGATTTTTAACAAAAAACTTTGAAAAAAAAATTGCAGTACAAAGCCTGAAGTTTCTACAGTTTAAACTGTATTCAATGCCAATTATCAGTTTATGTATAATGATCGAATTGTGAATTCTCTAGTAACACCCATACCCACACCTTCAACTAAGTTTCCTTGTATATTCATAATTTGTCCATACAAATTATTTAGGCCTTCAGTGCTGTGACTTGTAGAGACAGGATTTGTAAAAGAGACTGCATTATCACCACTGTGATTATGCAACTATCCCCAAAATTAGTTCTGCTGACATTTAGGATGTATTCCACCCACATACCAACCCTCATAATAGGTGATATTCACCTTTATCATGCTTGCATATTCCACGCAACTGGTGGATGGTGTGACCACTGGTAGGCTGAACAAAACTGCCAGTTGATAATGAAGCCTGCCAGTTATTTTTCATTTCCAAGGGCAGAACACCTGAAATGATCAGCAACAGATACTGCATACAATTCTAACTATTTCTATTACAAACGTCAGGTGTCTGGAAGGAAACAAATCACAAAATTATTCTGCGTCACTGTATTAAAGAATTACAGTGATCAGCAAACTTTTGCCCTCTTCTTAGTCTAGTGTCATATATTGGTGCTTCAATCCTGTGAAGATTTTATACCTGAATCAAAGAGGGTAAATAACCCAGGACATGTGGAACACTAGAATAGTACACTAAACACAAAACCATTCACGGATGGTTGCCACTATAATTGTTCTTATGTTAGCGAGCCCTTAGATTCACAGCAGTGACGAAGATTATTACTGCCCTCTGCAATGGTAAATGATTACCATTTTCAGAGGAAAATGTTGCCTCCATCTTCAGAAGGAAAGAGTTACTTCCCATCTCATAACACACGAAGCCACACGCAGCTCACATCAACAGTTGAGTGGCTAACAACCTGTACTGTTCTGTTCTGAAGTATACCATCTCCCTCCATGTCACAGCAATACTCTCAGTAATTAATTAAGATACTGGCATATCCATTCAAAAAGACAAGCCTTTTTGTATGACTTGCCCATGGAATATAGCTGAGAATAGTGAATATGAATAACACATTGTTAAATGCAAATTAGTGTAAATTTTATAAATTTCATCAAATCACATACATAATTGATCTTTCCTTTTGCCTCCAGTGGTTAGCAGCAACACTTGGCCACCCATCTCCAGCTGATCCAAGCATCCTCCACCATAGTACCAATTGTAAGCCTACAAACACAATTACGATTCAGTGTTAATATTATTTTCCTATCTCAATACAACTGCCCTACCTTTGCAACAATAAAATTGAAGAGTACCAACATACACAAGAAAGAGATCCATATAAAATACTTAATGAAATATGCACATATCTTCAACATTACTGAAAGAAGATTGCACCATTAATATCAACGTATATATCTTGACTGAGATTTTTCATGTTTTCCCTCAGTTTTATACATAAATGGTGACAGAGTACAATTATAAAAACAATGCTCACAAGCAAACTTGTTTCTTCTGGGATATTGTTTTCTGTCACTGGGTGTCCACTGCCCAACGTTTCATAAATATGCAGAGGCCAGTACATGATCTTGGTCTTTGAAACGCTGAACAGTGAACACCCAGCGATGGAGTGCAACATCCCAGAAAAATGGTGTTCTCAGCTGCACCGCTTCAAATGCCCCATAAGCTTCGTAACAGGCACTTGGTAATGGAAATCATTTTACCATCCCAAACTTCTGAAATAATGGGAAATCTTACCCCATCAAATTCTTTGTCTGGATTTCCTGCAATTAATTTCACATAGCCTGCATCTTTTTCTGAAATTGTGTGTACTGTTTTATTCGATGAAATCACATCCTGCAGAACCTGACAAACCATGTTTTCTGGAACAGATAAGAAATGTAAGAAGTTAGAAAAATAGAATAGTTCTAGGTGTTCTCTGAAATATATGACAAACAGCCACAACATGGTTGAGCTTGCCATAGAGGCCTGAATTTTTGTAAGTTTCAGGGATGAGCAAATACAGTCTGAGTGATGAATCTGACCAAATTACTGTATGCCTCAATTCATCTAAATACATATCAGTGAATTCACAACATTGTTGTGACTTCTAAAGTCTGTTCCCCACCTAATGGAAAGATTTTCATGTGTCTGCTGTTCATATACTAACAATTGAAGAATTCACTATTAATTTTACTTGACTGAAAAATTCATGGGAAGCTGATATTTTCATTGTAAGTATGAGAAATTTTGCCCAAAATTAATATAATCTATTTTATGCTGAAATTACATATGCTGCGACATGTTTCTGCATTCCGCGAATTTAAAGACAAATCAGTTAAATGTATGATATGCTGTACACAAGCAATAAACTATAATTAACACCTCATATTAGGTATACCATGCATGTTGTAGAAAATAAAAAGTCAACTAAAAGCAAAATATTTTTAACATCTGTATGTGACTGCTTACTTTTCTTTTGTGTTCTGTATTGACCCTTATATACACGAACTTGATGTTTCCAAAGAAGTTTCTTCTTGACTAAAACAGTTGCTGGATCTTCACCTTGTAACACTGTAACAACACATAAGAAGATCTGGAACTTTAATTTACTTACATTCCACAAATTCATCAAGGGACCTTTAAGCCAAGGACATAGAAGATGTAATAATACGTATGTGTATTGTAATTAACACTAATGAAAATGCAATAATCAGTATTTTTTTTTCTCCTCTGGCACAACAGCCTCTAATGAGCCAAGGCATCCTCATTTTGAGGCGTCATGATCACACTCAGACACACCACACTTGGTAGGACATAAGTGATCAGCTGGACACACAAACCTCTACCTGACAACACACAACACTCACAACAGACAGACATCCATGCCCTGGGTGGGATTCGAATCCGCAATCCCAGCAAACACGCAGCTGCAGAACCATGCCTTAGACCGCGTGGCCACTGGGATCGGCACTCAATACAAATAGGACAATTAATATAAATATAACTACGCAGTTGTTACAGCTATGTATAGACATGCCTTGATTTTGTGAAGGTAAATGATATCTAGTGAGGTGATATCATTCATCATACCGAGGGTGATTACGTATGTTCCAATTTGTTTGTAAGTGCTCTGTGTTTTCCATAAGGAATGGCAGAAATCAGATTACAAGTTCAGTGGCAAGAAGCATACTGCAGTTTTTCACTAAGCCTCCACAACCCACTCCTTTGAATTCTTTCCATTATACTAATTACTGTCTTATAAATTCTAAGTGATTCCTTGATGTCTGCTTAATTTTATCCCAGGAAATTACTCCACATAACACAATAGAGTGGAAATAAGCAAAGTAAACTAACGTTTTATTATCTACGTTCATAAGTGATGCAACTCTCCTCACAGGAAATTATGCAGAATGACATGTTGTGTGTGTTTTTCCACTGAAGTTGTTTATTTTTAGGTCAAGCATGTAACATAATTCTACAATTGTTTATCATCATATTAAATAGTTAGATTTATATACTTGTTATTTTTAGCAGAACATGCCACTTAATTTATCAAAATTAATGCTAGTTTGCTGGCTATAAACTAGCAACCTAGCAGAGATGTCATTCTTGCAACAGAGAAAGTAGTCAATTCCTGGATGTTAAATAACAATCAGTACATACTATTAATTCCAAATTCACTTTTGCAGAAAAATGTTGCCTGAAAATATGCACCACAATACATCCTACATAACAGTAGATCGCCAATAGAGCAGGTCTAAAGGTATCCCTAGACAGTCAACAGTATTATGCAATAATTAATACTGCACAATATTACTGACCATCTAGTTGTAATATTGTGCAAATTGAAATAAAATGTTACATACTCTGTAGACAGTTTTGCATAATATCCATTCAGTCATCATCTGCCTGCCAAGCAGTAAACATGTTTCCAGCATAATGATTCCAGTGGATTGAGGAGATATAGCATTTATGAATTTCAGGTCTTCTAAAGTATCTCCTGAGGCCAAACAGCCCAGCATAATAGATAGCACTGACTGAGTGTGCTTCTTGCATATATTTCTTTTAGCAGTTGTAAGGGTAACAATCTCGAGGAGCTCATCCAATGATGAACCAACCAACCGCAAAAAATGTTGTAGTCATTTGGCTCATTCAGCCTGAAGTCTGTCATAATATTTTTATGTGTGTGTTTATTATGGCCTTCACTGACATCATTCTTTGGTCCAGTGGAAAATTTTCTTTTCCTTTCTTAAACATAGGGCTACAACAATGTACACAGAAGCAGCAACAGTATCAATCAACAGTCTATTATAAATAGCATATAAATTTCCGTCAACACAACTTTAATTGTAGGTTTAAAATTACAACATGTTTCGACCCTTGGGGGTCATCATCAGGTCGAGCTTAAGAACCTATTATTTACAT
>Ga0123355_10003458_pt1 | contig 22647 bp, 18 predicted proteins | sample TergutEmb28metaG_3_FD_89872 | JGI IMG/M metagenome (GOLD analysis project Ga0123355, IMG submission 89872) | Embiratermes neotenicus P1 segment gut microbial communities from Petit-Saut dam, French Guiana - Emb289 P1 | ecosystem: Host-associated > Arthropoda: Insects > Digestive system > Gut ... | reverse complement strand
TTTATTCAAGTAGCTCCTCAGTTTGACCTCACGAGGCTGAGTGGACCCCGTTCCAGACCCACTACTACTCAGAAAATATGGTAGCGCCGGGGATCGAACCCGGGACCTCTGTATCTGTAGCCATAAACTCTGACCACTAGACCACAGCTAGTACTTATAATTCTGTTCACCATACTTGTGAATATAATCAACTTCAAAACTGCTCCAATCATTTTGATACACCCTGTATATATATATATATATATATATATTTCAGAACAGACAGTGATTATTTCCAGATACGACATTAACTGGTTCATTTTTATAGCTGACATGCACATTGTTTACTTTCTAGAACAAACTCAGTCTTTAAATATAATTCAGGTTAATCTTACCCCTGAAAGACAGGACAGGACACATTTAAATGGTTCCTCCTTTTTTCAGGTGGGAGTAGGGCAAGGTATAGTACATACACTTATACTTATTTTTAATGATATATGTTTATGGTTGTTGATATTAAGGACTTAATACAGTGTTTTCTAAACATTGCAGCATGTGGACAGGAAGTATATAACAATGCTGGTCAACAGTAATTACTTTGTTGACTATGTGGAGGCTGTGTTGTTGGATGAAAGGACATGTCTGAACAATCCCATCATTTACAAGTTCTTGTCATTGTACTTCCCAAAGGTAACTAATTTGAATTTGAAATTTATTGTAATCCATATTCTGTGCAATAAACTGAAAATATAGTACTTAAACTAACAAATTGCACATTCAATAATAATCATTTTTAGAGGCTGAAACATATAGGAGGGACATCGTAAATGACAAATGATTATTTATTATTGATTGTGCAGTTTATTGGATTAAAAACTGTATTGAATTATGAGTTTCTAATTTTAGTGTTATGGAAGTTCCAGATTAGGAACTGTAGCTTTTACCTCTCAGCTCCTTCAGATACTCAGTCTCCTGAAATGTGTATGTTCATTTATACAACTTTTGTACAGCATTTGTACCACATGTGGCAGTTGTAGCTTTAACCCTTTCCCCATTCCATTTAAATCGCTAGTGCCTGGGCAGAAGAGCTGAGTTTTTTCACGGGACATTTAAATTTACATACTATACCAGAAACGCTTTAGAGCGTTTAGAGGGGGAGGTGACTTTTAAATCCCGAGCGCTTTGGAGCGTTAGGGAGGGGAAAGGGTTAATATATAGGGCACCTGAGAAGTTCCTTCACAACTTTGAAAGGTTGAAAATATTTGGTGTTATAACCAGGAGTTCAAAAATGCCTGTTCTTTCTTTCTTTCTTTCTTTCTTTCTTTCTTTAAGTTAGCTGACTTTGCTGCCTGTCCAGTAAAACTTTACGTTTTTTGTTTCGCCAGCTCATATTTGGTTGTCAGATGTTCTTTGTCTTTCTGTAGTTTATGTACATTTTCATTCATCTCTGCCTTGGCGCCACAAAGCTATATGGTACAAAGTAGTGACCTTTTTGGTGTGTTCAACAACTTTGCATCTCTTGTGTTGAATTCAGTTATCTTAAGCATCATGCATATTTGTTACTTGTTTGCATTGTGTTTATGCATGTATGTGCCTTACCCAGCTATTAATGCCTTATTTATTGTTGCTGTCATGAAAAGTGACTGTAAAGTGTAGTCAGCAGCAGATAAAACTGTGAAGAACCTTGCCCAAATTCTGATCGTCTTGAAATTGTAGGTCAGCCAGGTGTAGCCTTATATATGTGCTAGTAGCCACAGTTATACGGAATAGTATGCTGCAAAGCAGGAAAGTAAGAATTTCAGTTCTAGTCATTAATTTGAGGTTTTTTCTTGGAAAAGTTAATGTAATTCAAATATAAGCATTTGACTTCCCCAGAGATGTGTTTGTACACCAACTGTTTCCATCTCTCTTCAGTAGTGCTCTCGTTTGTTGCAGGTAGCAGCACACGTGTTGACAGAGCAGACTTGTAATTTGATTGAGAATCTTATATCGTCACTCTCAGATATAATGAGCCAAGTGAATGTACAGTCTACAGCATACAAGTTGAATGGGGATCTACGAGCACTGTCTCTTGTGTACAGCTCAGATGTTCCTCCTCCACCATCAGAAGAACTTGTCTCAACAATTGATGCCCTTCTGGCAAAGACAAAGCTGGCACGTAAACAGGCTATGGAAATGGATGTAACTGGTAAGGACTTAATGATACATGCTAAGTACAGCATCTTTGACATTGCTGGAAACAGCCTTGTATCTTCTTGGATTTCATGTTGCAGTGTGAATCTCTTGAACTAGAATTCATGATAGTGTGAAAAATTGGTATTGTAATGAGTGTTTGGTTGAGAATGTGGAAATATACAAATGACTCAAAAAGTTACACAATGAATATTTGTGGTTGTCTCATTCTAACCAGTAAAAATGCAGTTTATAAGGTAATAATTATTCTGTAATACATAAACTATATGTGAATAATATTTACATATAGCCTATCTTATCCATCTGTATATGTGTGCATGCACATGTGTTAAGACACATTTTAGGACACAGCTTAGAACATATGCTGGAGTGCATCTTGTGCAAAAGAGGACAGTCATTGCTATTGTATTTACAGATGAAACTCCATCAAAGAAACGCAAATTAAGTTTACAGAAAGGGGAGAATGAAGGCTCAAGGGTTCAACCAACAACATCAGCTGCATTAGGTTCTGCATCAACTTCTGCAGCTTCTTCATCATCAGCAGCAGCAGCAGGTTCTTCAAAAGAAACTGAACCAGATGAACTTTCAACACCTGTTGAGGAACAAGAAGATACAGATTGGCTTGCAGTTCTTGAAAAGACTGTCACAGACTTAAAGGGGTTGGTGGAAAAGAAAGGTTGATTGCGTGTTGTTATAGGTGAGTATGGTAACTAGTTTGTTGCATTCCCACTTTGGTGTATAGCCTGTTTTATGTATACAGGAGAGAACATCAGTGTTGGGGTACTGTTCAAGAGTCCAGAATACTTCTGGACACAGATTAATATTGCTGGAATTACTCATTTCATATATACTTCTTTTGGGCATGTTGGAAATGTCTAAGTGGTATGTATTAATCAGATATAGATCAGTTTTTGGCAGCAATAAAAGAACAGAAACACTGTGCCATTGTAGCCATTATACAGATAGTGTCATCTGGTATGTAAGCGCTCAGCTTTAGTGCATCTTGGGTGTTGTATTGACCACAGTGGTAATGATCCAGATCTTCCCTGATTGTAAATCTAAGTTATCATGCCTAAATTTAGTTCGGTTTGACGTATGTTGTAAATCACACGACTTGTGGTGAGACTCAAAATACTGTGACAGTGAATTAGTCATATTTTAATGGACAATTTTCAGGCCAGTGCGAAGGCTGGACTGTGTCCATTCCATTCACACATGAAATAAAAATATTTCTCAGTGTTCCAGAGCTGTTTGAGATTCAGGCAAATTAATGTAATTTACTGCGATGATTGGAGTTGTACAGAATCATAAATTGGGTGTTGCCATTGTCTTCTCCTTTATTTTCCTACAGTTGTGTCACTGTAGTGGTGAAATCAGTATTGTTCTCCAATTAAACTAGTCCCTTTAGCAGAGTAGTGGAATGTTTGTTTGCGTTTTTCTGCATTGCCTACTGCTTTGGAATGTTAAAACTCCATATCTGCTTCAGCAAGACAGGGTGCACATACATACAGAATATATACGTAGATACAGACGTATAATTGTGATTATTTTTTTGGTGTGGAACTGTGCTGTTTATGACATTATGTCACAAGTTTTTTTTTTTTTTTTAAATTCACAAAATAAAACACACTGAAAGTATGAATTAAATGTGTGTTTTAAATTTCTGTGTGCTGTTGCTGAGTCTCATGACATACATTATATGAATGAATGTTCCTGGTGTACAAACATTTTGATATAGTAAGAAATTGACATACTGTAATAGGCAAGTGCTAACCTTCATGAGTGCCACCCAAAAGAAGGGTCAGCAACTTACGGAAACTTCCATGAGGTGAAGTATGTAGGTATTAGAAATGTATGGAGGGACAGTTCACATTGATTTCATGCAGTATTGTGAATTTTGTATTTATTGTATATGACAAACCTGTATGAACACAAAGTACCATATTTTTAGTTTCATATTGTTTGCCATATATCAGTTTGCTTGTAGTTGCATGTCACATATTTGTGTCTTAGAAGGTTCCTGCCTGTTATGGAATTCATCTGAGGATTAGCGAGCATATGTGAATGGGTGCTGGTGTATCTGAATTCATGAGTTACTGGACCAAAGCTTTCATATTTGTTTCACTTTGGTTAGAAATAAAGATTATAATCCATGGCTGTGGAATAAATGAGTAATAATTAAAAGAGGTGTTATATAAATCAGTGTTTTTCAAACTCACATACAGCTTATGAGTTAATGTAATGTTAAAGTAGTTACTTTAAATAAACAGTGATAAATGTTTTTATAAATTATCATTGATATTATAATTTCATATAGCAGTATAAAATTTAACAATTAGAAATGAACTGTACATAATTTTGTATTAAAACATTCTTTTGTATAGTGTACCTGGCTATTCAGACATTCTTACATCATTTAACAAGAATAAAAGTGATATTGCATGAAAATAAGAAACATGAACTTAGATTTTGATGATGTTTGCAGTACTGTACCAAATATATACATGCATTGCATGATTCAGCTGTTAAAACATGATTGATTAATAGATATATTCAGAGCCTATAGTTCATGTATATGTTTTAGTACTTTAGTGTAAATAACTTTGAAGTATAAGTTCCATTGTTATTTGCAAATATCACTTTTGTTGTGTGTGACAGATACATACATACATACATACATACACACACACATACATACATACATACATACACACACATATACATACATACACACACACACATACATACATACATACATACATACATACATACATACATACATACATACATACATACATACATACATACATACCTTACCTTACCTGCTAAGTTGAACCACATACTAGGTGCTGTTTGTGTTTAGTTATAGTCCTATTCATGACTTTTTACTGTCAGTCATCTGTGATTGCATGGGATGTGGTGTTAGTGATAGAAAGTACCATGAATGCCTCATCAGGACCACCAATAGCAGGTGTGCAAGATGCGCACACTGCAAGGATGGCTGGCTGCCAAAATAAATCAAGGACACAACCACACACTATGAGTAAGGTTACAGCTAGCAGAATTTTATTTCTTTGAAGTATTTTTATACATACATATTATATATATTTATTTATTAATTGAATAAAATATTATTTAAGTTTATTGAGCATGAGGTAAATGATTTAGTGTTTTCATAACCAAGTATTTAATTTAATTTTCCATGTGGTAACACGTGTTACTTTGCATAGCAGTGGAAAAGGTAAAAGCTGTATTGCATGTCAGTTCATAGGGCTGCATTCATTCAGTATTTACTGTATGTGCATTTGTGTGTGCACATGATGTTCTTATAAGTTTGATTGATCACAAAAAAGTTTATTTTGTTAAACCTTTATGTGGACATTCAAGTAGCCTGCTACTGTGTGTGTGGAGCAGCCATTTAAATTTGTACTGTGGCTCTTCCAACACCCAGTTTTCTTCAGAATGCAAGAATAAGAACAAAGAAATGATGACTGATAGGAAACAGCTGCTTCAAGATAGTTGAATGGTATATAAAGGCTACCACACTGCCATTTATTGATAAGAAATGAAAATGAAATGCTGGAGGTAATCAGATATAGGCAAGACATTTCAGTGCCAAGTATGGACACAGTATCTTTCCCAGGCCATATTTGATGTTCCTACAGTGGGTTAAGAGAAAGAGAGATAATGGAGTAAAAAGGTAAATGAATTTGCAATTTCAAACTTCAGTGCAGGTTCTGTGTTCGCAAGTACCAGTGGTGTAACAAAGAATGTTACCGGCCCAAGTTCGCTTTGTTTCATTTATATTCCAAGAAAAAGTGAGTGTGGTAATGCTTAGTGAAGTTTATTTGAAATATGGTTTAATCATTTGTGGCAATGATGTGAGAACGCTCATTGTTGATCACTTAGGTGTACTAAAATTCTTGCAACGAAGGCTGAAATCCGTCAGAATTAAGAAGGCACATGAAACAAGAGCATGATGACTATTCATAAACCTCTCATATATTTTCAGAAGAGGAAATGAGGTATAAAGACACTAGCACAATTTGTGTGATTTTACTTCTGTCAGTGAAAAAATCCCTACTGTTGTCTTTGTTTGCATATTGTGTGGCAAAGTGAAAATGTGACCATACTGAAAAACTGTTCTGTAGCTTGTATGGTTTTGGTGCATACAATGTTTGATAAGTAATCTGCTGGAAATTTTGGAAATCTTACTCTTACTGATGATACGATGACTCATATAAGTGTTATTGTAGAACATATAGAAACACTAAACCTTTAAGGGATTGGTATGATGGTATATGATCATAGTCATGACAAATTTTAGACATTGCCCATAATCTCAGGTGAAAGTAAAACCCCTCAATATTTTCAGGTAGAATGGCAAAAGGGTAGGACATACTCCAATAAAAGGGTAACAGTAAATTTTTACTTTAGACATCCCATGTTGATGGTGATTAATAACTGCCTGGTAAAGGTGAAGTTTTTCCAGTCCACACCATGAAAGAATATAGGGGTAGTAGAGGTATAGCTCCATTCATTCTTAACCTCAGCACTAAATGAAGGTGAGTGGTTATCTTCATTTTCTGGCCACTTTACCTATGGGAAAGAACCAAGGTACCCATGGAATATGGGGCTGGGTGGTCCTCAAAGCCCATCTGGACATCGTGGAGAAATTAAAACTCTCTTGCCTCTATGCTGGTGGGCTCATTAGAAAGAGCTGGACGTGCGAGTTTTTTATAGCCTGAGGTGGTGGACAATGTTCATAATTTCAGTGGCACCTATTTAGAAACTGTGTTCATTACTTGGTTATGGTATGGTAATAGTTTTGTTATCTGAAGTGATGTCAGTGATATTTCAAATGATGTAAACACTTTTGGTTGTGTGAGACATGTATGGCAGTATGATTGTGTGATGATTTGGTGTGTTTAAATGTACCATCACACTCATTGTCATTAGCAATGTTTACATCACTGGCAGAATGCAGCACTGGACACAGTAAGTTGATATTGAGTAGTTTTAACTGCAATTAGAACTCATGATACTGCATGACAAGATATAGTCAGGTTTGTGCAAGATCACTGGAGTTAACCAGTAATTGTGCTGTTGGGATCTTTTGTATCCATTATGAAGCTTTGTCATCAAACGATATTTCTTCTACTCCAAAAGAAGCAATGAAGCGGTGAAATTTGTGTTGTACTACAGTAAATTCTCTGAGTAACTGCCCCACTGGCCTTCAGTATCCAGTGAGACACTACTAGAATAGGGCCAGCAAAGACATGGCTTATCATGAAATCTACCATGTCTACCACCTGCCATCTACATGTTACTGATTGTATGAACATTGTATTGTAGCATTACTTTCCAGATATAAGAAAAAGAAGTTTGGATAAAAGATCCACTTCACTTTTGAAAATCATGAGTAATTAAATTGCACTTGGCACATGAAGAAATAAGTGAACCCTTGAAACTAGTTTTCATTGCCATTTAAGTATAATATCTCAAGTTTATCATCTGTTTGGTGTAAGATTCGAGAATTTCCATTGCTTAGTAAGAAAGATGCTGTTACTGTTGCAATTTACAGCAGCCTATACAGGCTGTGGGAAAAATGGCAAGTAGAAGTGATGGATGTGGGTAGAAAGCCTCAAAACGAAACAAAATGTGCAGTGTCATTGATGACATTAATAAATACTTGGCATTCACTGTGTGGGCCTTCTGCTGTGCTGTGTAGTTGTTCATGCCAGTAAGTCATCAGCAAGGAAGGGTAACTTGGACTGTACATTGGATGAATATTATGATATGCATTTGATGTGTGGTTGACCGTGCATCGTAGTTCAATGTGGATTAAGAAACCAACTAGATGTCACTTAGTATTATATTTATTTCTCCTTATAAGTTGCTCAACATGTTTTGGGCCACCTTGTGCCCATCTTCAGGAGTGCTACACCACACGTGAAAAAATACCACTAAGCCATCCACTCCTGAAGATGGGCACAAGGTGGCCCGAAACATGTTGAGCAACTTATAAAGGAGAAATAAATATAATACTAAGTGACATCTGGTTGGTTTCTTAATCCATGTTGATTATGATATGCACTTTATTACTAGTGTGTGTGTTTGGGGAGTGAGGAGGTGGATGTGGTAACAGGTTAGTGTTGCAGTTAGAGATGGTACCCAACATCATGCCATCTGTACAGAAATGTGTTTCACCAGGTGGATCATAGAATGAGGTATACTACCCTACCAAGTCTGAATAGGGATTCACCACACCCATAACAGATACCACTACTCACATGTGGTGGCACAGAATCCATGATTGCCCAGAAGTCTTGTATCAGATATTAGTGTCCATTCAGTCCTACACAATGAAGACCTCTATCTGTACCACTTACTTTTGGGTCCAAGATCTTGTATGCTTATCATCTCCAGTACCACAAGTGTGTTTTACAGGAATATGTATGACCCAGGCTATTTGATGCACATCTTGTGGAAGGACAAACCAACATTCTTATATAGAAGCATATCAGCAACTGGTGGGTCTGGCACAATCTCCATGGTACATGCTAGAGTCCACCAATTTCTGGGGGGGCATTAATATATGCGGTAGTATAAGATTGACATCTGTGTGGTTGGACATGGCTACTGTGTAACTACCTCATTGGCCCTGTGGCTTGGTGTTCCTTTTGAGTGTGTTGCTGGCTGTTTGTCACAGTGTGGTTCAAGAGAATGGGGTGCTGACACATTTTTGCACACAGCCCCAACACCAGTTCAGTACACAGTTTTCCAGTGAATAACGTGATGACCACATATTCTGGCCTACGAAGTCAACGGACCTGAACTTTCTGGACTTGTTCCTTTGGAGACACTTTAGACAAAGCCTTTTAAATGCCATATGTATGCTGTGACCAGAGCACTGTTAACCTTTTCACGCCAGAATTTAGTGGCCGTTCGGCTATTTAAAGGGCCCACTGCGCGTCCACTTTAGTTGACGTTCGGCGCTAAAAGGTTAAGTCATGTTCCCATTGAAGGACATTTTCCCTTTTAGAATATGAGAATGTACATCTAACCTTTTAGGCACCATGCATCCTATATATTGGACAGACGTACTGCTGCTCCCCAGAGTACACTTTTTATGTATTTAGTCAACAAATATATTTAATTTTTTTTTTAGACTTTCTCTCACCATCTTTGTTTATTCCTTCACAAAATGTCTTGTATTTCCTAATGTTACTCTTCTTGGTTCATAAAATATTCACATTTTACATAAATGGTGTGCTATACTGTAAATGTCCAGCTCCAGGGCCAAAGGGTTAATGGGACAGTGTAGTTCCATTGATCCATAAGAGGTTAAAGGAACTTGTTTAGAAATATCCTACCTATAAATGTAGAAGACTTGATAGCAGTGTCACATTCAGAGATGTTCGATGTATGTGGACAATACATGACAGTGTGAGCTAATATTCTGTAATGAGCATTCACATGTCAAGAAGTGCAGGGCAGATATTTTGAACATTTGTTGTAATTACTGCCCTCAGGTATCTGCCTTGTGCTATAAACAGACTGTCATCAAGTTGTACACATCACTTCACATCTGTACCATACCATCTGTGGGCTGTATAGTGTGCATACTTGCTATATATGATATATTTTTCAAATACCCATTCAAGGATGTTGCCTGCAGTTTCTTTGTTTTCATTCAGCCATCCATTTGTTTGCCTGTGGTTATTGTCATTACCAACTTTTGTGCTGCTGTGAATAGACAGACAATTGCCCCTTCAACAGTTCCTTTTTACCATATTAGTAATGACTTCTTCTAGGGGATATGGCCCTTTTTGTATTTTGCTTTGTTTTGAGGTTTTCTACGAGTCACATTTATTGATATGCACTCTTTCTCCCACCTTCTGTATAAATGAACTAGGATTTCTGATGAACACTCAAGTCTTCCAGGATGTTACACTTGTAAAATTGAGTAATGTTTCAAAAGACTGTTGTGTCTTTATCTTTAGGGTCAAACAATTCAAGAAGATTCATTGCACTGGTGGCATATATATATATATATATTAATATTACATAGGTAGTGATGATTGTGGTGGCTGGGTATTCTTGAACTGCTTGACCCTGATCATGAAACAAGAAAACATCACTACATATTTACCAGGTGACATGGAAAATATTCCAGAAGACTTCAAACAGGAGGTGTGTGTGTAGTATTGTCACAGTGCATCCAGACTGGGTACAAATACAAACCAACAGGCACACCTGTTGCATAAGGTAAATGAACAGCTTTAACTATTAATTTGTCTCATATAGACTGTCCTACAATTTTATTGTTAGTCCTCTATAATTTATAGAATTGTGTGCTTTGGGTAGCAATAAAAATGTATTTTTTTTATATTGGACCATTTTAGGACAAGTTTGAAAAACACTGATGTAAAGCACCCTGTTTCCCTGTTATTTGAACCCAAAGAAAATCACTCTTTTTCATGGCAGTGTGAAGTTTACTGCTAACTTTTTATTTGGGGGGGGGGATGACAGAGTGCCATTGTGCATGGTTTGCCAGAGTTCCATAAAACCTGCCTGTCCCTCCTTTCCAACCAGAATGACTAAATGATGGTTAGCGAAATGTGGTATTTAACAATGCTGTCTGATGGCTAAGATTGTATGGTGTTGGTGGTCAGTGAACGAATTGATGGCATGATACTGACCGAGAAAAACCAAAGTAGTCTGAGAGAAACCTGACCTAGAGCCACTTTGTTCACCACTTCATAACTGCCATTCAGATTGTCATTCCCCACTGCTATGTTGCCAAGGTCTGTGAACCCTGCACTGTTTTGTGTCACCTTTTATGTTTCTTTATGAACATCTTGGTTGTAAAAGTTATGATCAAATTTGGCAAGTATATTGGGAAGCACCCACACATGTGAACAGGCATTTTCATGTGTGAAATAAAACACAATGAATTTTCATTTAATAATTGCTATTGTGCACTATGCAAGGTGATGCAACATGGCATTTCTCATATGAACAAAAGCAGGTCCAAGTTTCACATTTGTAAGGTAAGTTTATGCTATTTATGTCTTAATATTTACTTGTGTGGGTTGCAGTAGTGGAATGTAAATGCTGTGGCCCTTGTAGAATATTATACAAGTGTGAGTACATGAAAACTTTAGAAGTGTGAAAAAATCAAGACCTCACTGTGCAGTTGTAGGCACATTATATCATGAGCATGATGGGCTAGAAGTTGTATTGAATGGGAGATCTAGCAATGCAAGTTTATATGGTCTACAGAGCACTCATGAAGCAACAACAGTATTCTGTTTCCTGGTTAGCCTAACAAAACCTATGAAAATCCAGTGCCCTTTCAAATTACAGTATAGTAGTGCATGTGTATCTCAGCAGCAGGTGTACAAATAGAGCATAAAGTTTAAAGATTGGGTGCATAATGTTGCAGATGTCACTCAACCAGGCCAGGCCAACATTAAAACACAGCTGGCAATTGCGGAGGCTGAACACATCAATGGGGAAACTCAACACACTGGACATCGGTCACGGTCTATCCCACTGTATCGCTAGGTTAAAAAGTACATAACTGTACTAAACCTATATACACTAATTAGCTAGTAAAGATTATATAAGGTTTTCATTTGACTCAGCTTCCTGTCTTTCAGTGTGATCTGCCTGCCTAAAACAATGAGCAACCTTGCTCAAAAGATATTCGGCCTTGTGTTCTCTATCCATATTTGGCTTCTGTATTTAAGGGCCGGTACATACATTATGTACCATTAATAGTATTCATTTTAGGAAGTGTCTCATATACGAGAAGTAAAGTTTGCAAACCCACTTGTGAGGTAACACCCCGAGGCTGATTTGGCATTTAAGAATAGAACATGTAGGGTTCTTGTAATTTAATAAAGATATGTGTGCCTTTGTTGAACTTCTTTACTTTGCCAACAAAAGTCTCATAAAGCAGCCACATCATTTAGTTGCAGGGAGGATATTTAGCATTGTACCTTTCCATTATGCCAGCTCACTGTATGTTTCTGCCTATTCTACTTGACCAGCCATGGTAACAATAAGAGCTACCGCTTTGTAGTATTGCATTGCAGTCTCCTCCCCCCCCCCAAATGGACTGTTTTTGCCATTATCACAGCAATGAAATTTCCCACCATGCTATAAAAACAAGATTTTTTAAACACTAACCTCATCCCATTATCATTCAGTCACCAGATTTCATACCTTACAATTTCTGCTTTTTTGTGACAATGGGAAGCTCACTTAATGGCAGAACATTTTCATATGGTCTGCATAACAGAGTGCCATCTACCCATGAAGTAAAAACACCTCTGAAAACTTTTACAGATGCCTTCACAATATAGAAAAAGAAAATGCAAAAAATATATCAAACTCCTTGGGAATTGTGTTAAATATAACATTTAATTCTATGCACCAGGTCTCACTTCACTCATACTTTGTTGCAGACCTCAAGGTGTATCAGAGCAAGTTTGCTGACAAGCTGCACCTTCCTTCACCTGCATGCTGTAGACTGTGGCATACCACTGTGCTGCACTAGTACATGTGGTAACACATTCTGTTCATTATGAAAAGACATTACATGGGTATAACTTAAAGACTGTATTTTTATGCTTCACTGCAAGTTACATGTCAATGCCTGATGGTGATCAACAATAAATGAAAATATTGTTAGGTACTGACATAGGTATATCGTGTGCTACAAAAAGAATTGTCAAATTTGCCATAATGGGTGATAAAAACCACACTCTGCTCTTGATAACACATTTCTCCAAGTATGATGTACATGAAACAAACTATTATCACATATCCATAACACATCACTATCATGCGTACAGTCATTCACTGTTTATCTTGCCCAGGAACTTGTCCTGAAGGGTAATACAAAAGATTAAGCTCTTGAGTAAATTAGACTTTACCATATGATGGGAAAAATTACACGGAAAAACAATAAAATTATAAAATCTATTACCCAAAAGCACATTCCAAACACTGTATAATACATCTGTGTGTAGGCTCATCATCCAGAGTATGCTCCATGACATTCTCGTACCCACACAAGCTTCTCTGCTTATTTTGAAACAAATTCGGTGACCTAAGACTTCAAAAACACCGAGCGTTTTGGTCCATTGGTATCTATGAAACATATGTGCGCTCCAGCATTACTTGTGTGTCCTAGTGTCCATTTCAGGTGTGCCCTCTTGTGCAGATGAGCTGCAACCTGGAAGAGCACAGCCGCTATCCCTAGCTTGACTACGATCAACTGATTTCTGCAACAGAAGAATTTGCCCTGTAGCCTGTTTTTACTTTTCTCAAAGATGTTTTATAAGCATAAAACAGTGAAACTGCAATAATGGTTATTCATCCCCTATTATACCTTGCTGTGTAATGCAAAAGTAACAACTTATCCACACAAACTGAAACTTCTACGTTTCTGCCAACACAACTAATTTACCCATGCTGAATATGCCCATATTTAAGGCACTTGCTTAGTATGACACTTCTGACGTATGTCATGAGTGCCATCCTGCCTTTACACATCATATTGAAACACCCTACAAATTTCCATTCATTCATACTGCTCTAGATGCTGTTCCCAGTGGTATTCCTAGATGGCATGAGTGCCTTTTTCAGGTATACTAGACTGATGGTAAGGTAAAGTTCACCCTAGAACAGGCCATGAAGGCCCAAAGAGGGAGTATACATATAGCTCTACGCTTTATTTTACCTAAGCACTAGATGTGGGTGGGTGTTCAATGCCATGCCCTGGCCGTTTTTCCTCCAGGCAAGAGGCCCGGTACCCATTGCATAGGAGGCTGAGTGGGACCCAGGGCCAGTCTGAATGTTACAGAAAGTCTTATTTCCACTGGGATTAAATCCCTAGACCATTATGCTATACCAAATATGCTATCAAACCACATATCAGATTAATAAGTAAAAAACCGATAAAATTTGATGTTTTGTCTCAACAAGATGAACCACGTGAGTATAGCGCATCACCGTCACACATTCAGATCTTTGCTCTCATAATACATGTTTCAGTCAAGCTATTTTGCTAACATAAATTCTGCAGAAACACAAAATACATATATTAAAAGTAACTGCCATGGAAATACAGCAATGAGTTCTTCTGACTGCTGAGCTACATGTCAATGTCAACAACAACATAAGACTTAAATCTGTCATTATAACTAATGATTTCTGTGCTATGTTCACATCAATTAATACCACTTCAATAATGGCAAAGACGATTAAATAGTTGGTGTATCACAGCTACACATGCATGGCATGAATACTGACAACAGTGTATAATCAGCAACAATTCTGCAAATTGCCCAACAGTACTAACTTGTGAATTTTTTGCAGCTTTTGCTTCTGCTATGCGCTGTGTTGCCCATGTAAACTGTTCTATCAACTCATGGTGTGCTTCCAGACGATCAATACACGGCAAGCACACTGTTTTTGGTAGGGGATCATTAACATTAATCTGAAAATAATAACATTAATTTTCAATGAATCCATCACACTGTACAAGAAGTAAAGATGACACTGTCTAAATATACACCAATGGTTATTCCCCTACATTAATAATGTGCATAAAGTGCAACACATTAATATTTAGCAGAATACTCATAGTCAAAAAAAGAACATGTTTCCGGAGCTGGATGTTGCCATCCTCAGGTGAAAGAGTGGGGATGTATCAACACAACTATGTCAAATAAAAACAGCTATGCCCAATCACTGGACAATGTGTGCCAGCAAGCTACTGGATTACTTGCACAAACTGTTCCTATCCTCATGCAAAAGGATGAGATTACATCTACTTAATCAGGTCCAACAACAAAAGCTACTCTCAACCACTGCACAACCTGTCAATAAACAGTACACTAATCCACTGACAGTTTGTCCAGTGACCGTGATTGACGGTTTCTGTCGGGCACAAGTAAGTAGGTGCCTCCCTTACCCTTCAACGGAAAACGGGAAAGGTGCAATTCCCGAAACGTTTCTTTTATAAAAATGCCAATAATACATAAGTCCAGAAACCCAGTAATCTTAAGTATCCTAAGTTCGCACCAACGTCAGAACCCTTTATAGCTGAATAACAGATACGAACTCTACTATAACAGAACATCCAGTACTTCATGCAGCCTACTACGAGTACTTACGTACATTCCGACCGCCTAAGTCGGAGACTCATTAACTGTCAATTTTTAGTTACATAAAAATTTGCTAAGGTTCCGATTACAGTTCACTGACATTGCTCACGTACTACTTACTAACACGAAAATAATTAAGGATGAAAACCAACCGTTATTGGTAAATACGCATTAATTTTCTCGGCTAGACGCATCCTCTCACCCTCTTCGCCATAAACATGAATAACAAATCGATTCATTTTGGAACATAGTCGACATATAAACCCGGTTATCACTGCTTTGTCAGTACTCCCCATCTTCTCAATGTGCTGTTTTCAGGTGTAGGTACTAGAAACGCAACTGCACCCGTCCTGCGTCAGACTTTGTTTTCATTACTTGCGACGGGTGTCAAACTTCAATTATTGTCTCACCAAAGTACGTTCAGAACGTATCTGAGACATTCTAGACTACACGATTACTCCTTGACTTTTCTTCCATTCGTTTTGCATTTCAGTGATTCCAACCCACAGCGCCCAACGAGCATAATGCTGGCGGTGAAAGGCGAACGTTGTCATAGCTGAAACAATACATCCGTCTGTAGCAAAGTGAAACGTATTTTTGATGATAAACAATTTTCTGGCCAATACATATTCCACTTTCAAGTATTTCGTAACTCCTTAAACTGTCTTCATATTCTTGTCTATAAAATTAACTATCAGGAAATGATACTCAGGCCATAAATAACATAATTATCCACTTTTCAAAATTCGTAAAGAGAGAAAGAAACATACATCCTGTATGCTTCATCGTGAAATAACTACCACACACCAGACGTAACTGCACTCCAGTTTCCCGAACTGTCCTTCATTAAAACAGAATGTTGCGTCTGTAACTTACTTTATAATGTGCAACAGACGAGCATAGCTATTCGTAGAATTTCTCGTTATTTGAAAATTAAATTAGAGAAATGCGAAGTATGAAATTATCCGCTTCACGTCCGGCATAAACGAACCTTGCGGCTTTACGTTTGAATATCGGGAGAGCAGTTGGGAAAGTTTGAACAAATTTTCCAGGGTTTACGTTTTCTGGGGTGTGATACTATGTAGGGTGATAGATAAGTATCGATCTTTCAGATGGAGTTGTTGTCTCATTCATTAGTCTATACCCAGAAGAAGGAGGGTGCAGGTTCCTCTGACACGGCAGTGCACATCTCCAACACACTACGGCGACATGTATATGTCAGTTTGATGCATAACCGGTGTCAAGATGGGATGTACTGAGCGCATCCAGTCTAACATGAACTAAACTGACCACCTTAATGTATCCTAGGCTGACATCATAACCATTCGCGCTGACACACATTTTTTTGTTGAAAGTAGTTTAATCGACGCTGTTTGGTTTGTATATTCTCTGCAGAAGTAGCAAATATATCCGTTCTCATGTAATAGTGAATATTCTAATCGTCCTTACAATTTTGATATTCGAGTAACAGGTGTGCCTTCTACCTTAAGTGTCTATCGAATAAAGAAAAATACCTTCTTCAAAAAAATTGCGCTTGGAATTATTGTACTCATTGAAGAATTTGTACATTACGATTTCACGTTCCGATCATTCCACAGTAACATCTTCTTAATGGATAATCTTACGTACACCGTACTCTTTTCAATGAAATGCGACCTAGAGCCATCAAACTTTGCTTTATGTAGGAGATTTCTTAGCAAGATTGCCAATTGTGGATTTGTACGCTACAGTTTTTAATTATTTACAGGCGTTCATTGAAATCTTATGACGCTGTTGGGTGCATACATATCGGAACATTGAACGTTCCGTGAGGTCCACCGTGTTTCTAAAGGAATGTCACCAGACGTGGCTAACATTGCCCACCACAGATAACAGTTGCGCATGGTGCTGCCGTCTAGCAGAATTGAAATATATTGCATGTTAATTGTGAGAAGTATTTTTCGAACACTGTTATATGTAACTATATTGTGGTCCGAAGCCCAAATCTGAAGAAAGCGTATTGGATAGAGTCTGTGAGTATACTTCTTTTGGTGCTATGTTTGCTGTTTATTTTAATATTGGCCTTACTGTGCGGAATTTCGGTTAAGTACGCAGTTACTGCGTAGGGGGCGGCACCAGTGTTATTACCGGTGTCTCAAATCGATGTCTATTCTGTATTGCTTTAGCGTGCTCGTGTTAGGTGCTTTCCATTTATAAGTGGCATAAAAGGGAATACGTGGAAAAAATTAATAGTGTTCGGTAATTGATGTTGTTGCAAAGTTGTCTTTTGTAATTAGGGTTATGTTTGTCGAAATTTGTAATGCGTGCATATGTTGCTGTTAAAATGACATACACCGGTTTTAAGTGGCGAGTAATTACCCCCTTCGAATTGATGTTTGTTGCAAGATGAAGGGGAGGTTGCTTTTACACTGTGTTAAAGAGTTTCATCGCAATCCAGTAACACTAGCAGTCTTAGAACTAAATAGAAACTAGCTTGACTGCACAAAGCTCCTCATGCTGTACGTGGTTGTGAGACACATACTCCTAGTTAAGCATATCGTGTGGTGATTGCAAGCAGGCATATCAATTGTGTACTTCCCTTGAAGAATGGTGAAAGTTTATGAAGTCATATGGCATGTTTCTGCCTGTCACCTTTGAAACAAATGACCAATTTGAAGGGAATGGATGTTGTGTTTGTGCACGCCATAAAGGTATGTGGTGGAGTAGAGTTGTAGCGGGATGGGTGGACCCCAGAGTTGGTCTGTGTGCTTTGGAGAAGAAAAAATTTTATCGGCACTTCAGAGGCTTGAGCTATGATTGCTTGGTCATCCAGTTTGTAGCAGTCACTCTGCTGATTTGTGGTGTTGTTTCTGGGATACTGAAATGATGCATGGTAACAGATGCTTGATAAATATCTGACATTAGTTAAGGTAATGTTGTTTGATTGAAGTAATTGTTGAACCACAGATGCAAGCAATACAAAATTATATGTTCACAGACACAGTGTGATCTAAGTCAACAATTACAAATTTTCAAAAGCAAATCGTTTACTGTCCATTGAACACACATACATTTCTTTATTTAGATACAGCTACGTATTGTGGTTGTTAATGACTATCATTGGATCTTCACTACAGTAGATTAAAACAGGGTAAAATGAAGTATAAGTTTATTTACATTGTGGGATCCCACAAGTTAACGCAATACTTGTTACGATATAAAATTTAAAAAAATTGGAAAAACTGGTTGTGAGCTAGATGGCAGTTGAAAAATAATAAGTCTTCTTAAGATGTATAATGGTAAAGTTGCAATATTAAGTTGTAAGAGAAAGTTATGAAATAAAACACATATATAAAAATTGGAGCCAAGACATTGGCTATGTGATGTAGTGTGGAGCAGTTGGTATTGTTTATATATCATGCTGAAAAGTGAAGTTGGCAATGTAAAGGTATTTGGATGTTGGAGCTTATGTCATATATGTGCCTTTATCTTGAAACATGCCATTTAATTATTGTGTGTTTCACGTCTGAAGATCTTGTTAATATGCAGTGTGTAGTGGTGTTATCGGCGTGTTTAGTTGTTGATGTAGCTTTGGCAGCATATGATAAATATACAATACTATCTGCTCCACATTACATCACAAAGCCAATGCTTCAACTCCCATTAATATATATATATATATGTTTTATTTTAAAAATTTTATCTTACAAATTAATATCTTAACTTTACCATTATACATCTTAAGAAGACTTATAATTTTACAACCACCATTTAGTTTACAACCAATTTTTTCAGTTTTATAAAATTTTATATTGTAACAATTATTGTAAACTTGTGTTATTGTATTATTGTAAACAGTGTGAATACACTGATACTGCATCCTACTTATCTAAGATATTGTATTGATCGTCCATTGATGGTTGTTAACAACCAAAATTTGTAGCTGTATCTAAATAAAGAAAGGTAGTTATATTCGATGGAGAGTAAGTAATTTGCTTGTTCCACAAGCACAACAGGATGTACCCCATCAAGTTAATTAAAAATATGCTTGTGGTACAGAACTCTTTGCTTGTGTCCAATAAAGGTAACAAAAATATGTACTTCAGTGCTTTTCAGATTGGAAATTAAATGACAACACATTTATAATTGTAAGAAATAGAACAGTTTTGACTGAAATGAGAGTTGGCTTGTTGACTGTGTATATGCAGGAACCCAGCATGCCAGCCCATGACCCAGAGTACATTCTAAGTTGGGCTGTAAGCTTTTATATATATGTGTATATCTGCCAGGGTGCAGTGAATGGTTGTGGTGGTGAGCACCATTCTGTTGTGGAGTGATAGGTGATAAGTTAGCAGCATTCACTTTGTCTGAGCGCCTGCTTAACTGGTTACAAATTAAAACATTTTAACTTCTCTGCCAATGATTCCACAATTTAATGACATTGAATTTCGTTAATTGAACTGCTTGTGTGGGCGCCATTGTGCACAGACACATACATATACACACACACACACACACAAGTATAACATTAAGAACACAAATTTTTTGAGGCTGGAAATTTGTGCTGTAGGAACACAAGGTTTATGAGTTCTGCCTAGAACTCTGTTTTAGATTATGGGTCATTTCATGCCAAATCAACACAGCATACATCCTCATCTAGTCTGATATTAATGAAATTTTTGTTACATGTTGTAACTAACTACAGATAATGATTTAAGTTCAGTTATTTCAAGAATTATGTAAACAATTTTTAAAACTGGGGAAATTTGCCACCCTCATGATAAAGGTTTTGTTGATGTGCAGATCTGTATTTGGGCTCATTTTAAAAGTACTCCTAGTGAGTTTTAAAATGATGTAAGTCAGAACTGTGTTATTTTATATTTATGTATTGTTTTAGTAAGGGCAAGTTTTAAAATTCAAAAACATGTTATATTATAGGTGCCTGACATGCGCTGAAAATTTGAAGGCAGGAATCTTAAGAGCATATGAAGGAATTAAATATTTTGATGAAGATTTCAGTATTCTGGGATCTGACTTTGTGTTCTTGGAGGAGTAATTCCTGACGTTTCAAAGGATCATAGTACTTTTATCTTCAAAGGCACTCTGATTCTTTGTAATTTTGGGAACTACTTACCAAATGACACATCACATTGCAGAAGACTTAAATCATCAGCAACACCGATGTAAGAACGTTGTATCTCAGATATTTTGTTACTTGATTACAGAATCACAGGTCATGGTATATGCAACCTTGATTTCATGGAAATTTTATTAGGCTGTCTGGTAGCAGACAGCAGTAAAGGTATTGTTAATGAATGATAGTGTTTAATTAGTTTTCCCACAAGTGGCAGCACAATTGCAGAATGAGTTGAAGGGGGTCATGATGTGCAGTTTCTATAAACTGCTAGTTGCAGAATGTTAGTGTTTCTGCATGGTGATGCATATTGTTTTTTCTTGCACTAAAACCGCAGTTAAACAGATTATTGGTATGGAATTTAAGTTATGAATTCTTAAAGTGAAGCTGTTGGGAGTGTTTGAATGGTACCTATCCCTTTCATGTACATTTAACTTTGTGCTTCTCTGTGTGTTCTGTCAAATAATGATTGTGAGTTGGTAGGATCCTTATAAAGATGAGAGATGTTTGTATTACTGAGAAGGATATTGATCCATGGGTGATAAATTTAGTTGGCAATGTGAAACAGGGTGGCAAAGTTTGAGCCAGTTGCAGAATTACATTTCATAAAGTAATAGAAACCTCTGATTTACAGGCATGTTCAGTGTAAGGACTGTTCCCTAATCTGTAATCTTTGTGTTAAGGAAGCATTTTATTTTTTGGTAGGAGGTAGCTTTACAGTAGGGGTAACATGTAACAGTCAGCACAAGATGTTGTGCAGTGGCAGGAATATTAAACAGTTCATCCCCAGAAGAAGTTGGTAATGTGATTTGGTTTTTATGGACAGGACGTTTTCTCCCTATTGAAATTCACCACCAAATAATAAAGGAGGTATATGGTTACAGCATATGGGAAGTGCAGCATTTTAGAAAATGGTACAGGAAGTTTCAAAAGTTTCGGTGGACGTCCATGATAATTATTTCACTGGTAGGCCAAGCACATCAAGGACAGATATGAACTCATCATGAGTGTAGGAACTGATTTTGGAAAATCCAGCAGCACTTTGGGAGGGTGCTGATTCCTGAGTAATGAAGAAGTGGAAATGGCATGTGCAAATCCAAGGTTCTGATTTCTAGTACAATGGAATTTTTAAACTCATGCCAGATTTTGACATATCCATCAACAGTTTGGGGTTATGTTGAAAAATAAGTATACTTCATTGGAATAAATGAGCTACATGTAATATTGTAATGACCTTGCTTTTAATATTTACAACCCATGGAACTTCAGAAGAGTTTGCTTTATCGCAGAGAACAAAAGTTGTTAATGCTGCAAATGTTGCAATTGAGATAGTAAATACAGTGATACCTCAGCTAACGAGTGACCCTGCTAACGAATTTTTTGGCTAATGAAGGTTTTTTCGCTGTTTTTTGGACTCGGCTAACGAATGTTTTAGTGGATGCGCGCGCTAACATAAAGCAGCAAACATGAACAGTCGGGCCATTCCAGGAGCTTATCTTTTCCGTCTGTATGTGTGTGGCAAAGAAATGAGCTGACCAAATCACATAGGGGAGACCCACCAACCCGACTGGGTTGTTTACATTCAAGACAGTGAGAAGTTAGATGCCTGATAACTTAAGCTGCTTCGAATTTGATGACAGATGTATATCAGAAGGTGAGAGAGAGAAAAGGGGAAGAATGACAACAGGTGACATTAAAAAAATGCTGCACTACTGGGAAGAGTTTCAGTCTTTGGCATCAAAGTGGCATCCCAACAAAGCTGAAATGAACAGACTTTGTGTCTTGGTTGAAGACAGGTGTCCGAATCACTTTAAAAACATTCTGAAAAAAAGAGAAGTTCAATCAACTTTGGACAGATTTTTGACTTCTCCTTTAGCAAAGAGACAGAGGCCAGGTACTGAAGAAGAGGAGACTTACCTTGAATAAACTTTGAAAATTTGGAAGAAGAATAGAAAAACGTTGTGTACATATTTTCAGTTTAATAGTATAAAGTGTTATTTTCGGTATAATAGTGTAAAGATGGTCAGTTTTTCATTCTACTTTTCATTCTTCTTCATCTCAGCCTTTGGTGAGTTTTTGTCCTTTTATAGTGTGCTTTTTACTATTTTATAAAACTTATCTTTAAATAGTGGGCAGCATCCAGAACGAATTAAACGATTTTCTGTAGAAACCTAC
>Ga0123355_10003457_pt1 | contig 22656 bp, 9 predicted proteins | sample TergutEmb28metaG_3_FD_89872 | JGI IMG/M metagenome (GOLD analysis project Ga0123355, IMG submission 89872) | Embiratermes neotenicus P1 segment gut microbial communities from Petit-Saut dam, French Guiana - Emb289 P1 | ecosystem: Host-associated > Arthropoda: Insects > Digestive system > Gut ... | reverse complement strand
TTAGCGCAACGGGTCCCCACGGCCGTTAATCTCTGTTTTCTGAACCTGGAGCCGATACTTTTTTATTCAAGTAGCTCCTCAGTTTGACCTCACGAGGCTGAGTGGACCCCGTTCCAGAACCACTACTACTCAGAAAATCTGGTAGCGCAGGGGATCGAACCCGGGACCTCTGTATCTGTAGCCAGAAACTCTGACCACTAGACCACAGAGGCGGTCTATGATTCATATTCAGATGTGAATAAAAGTCCAACAGATGCAACAGTATGCAGATATTTATTCACTGCAAAACTACTCTACATGTTTCGGGTATCACAGCACCCATTATCAGGAGTATTAAAAACTGTACCGGAGGCTGCGGGTACAGTTTTTAATACTCCTGATGATGGGTGCTGTGACACCCGAAACATGTAGAGTAGTTTTGTAGTGAATAAATATCTGCGTACTGTTGCATCTGTTGGACTTTTATTCATATTGAATTACGATGCACGGGACCATGAGCTTAAAATTCATATTCAGATGTTTCTTCGGCCTCAGCGCTTATCTCACAGAGAACCAGAGTGTGACTCTCTCAGAACAGGAGTATTATGCGTGTGCTATGTATAAGGCAAACAGGGAAATGATTGAAGAAAGGAATAGAAAATAACATGTCTCAGTCGAGGCCGTCTGACCCCCTAAGAACAATCCTTTACTACTTTCTGTACCCGAGACTGACACGAAAGCATGAATCAGTGCAAGGAAATGGACGATGCTAGCGGGTAAAATGTCCTCTCTGTCACATTAAAAATAAACCGATACGTTTGTGTTTTGTTTTCACGAGTTTCAAAACGAGCAAGTTCATTGTGTTCGAGGCTATTTGTGTATATTGATATTTGTTATTGAGAGTGTGGAAAGTACTGGGCAAGTTCGAATGTAATTTAATTTGACCCTGTGTAAAACGTAACCATAAACGCAACGTTCACCACATCAAAATTCATTACTTTGCTGTATATTCTGTCAGTCCTGTATGAAGCTGAAATATCACTATGAACAAACTGCTGACTTGATATCTCAGTTGAATATTCGACATTCCTGATCATTGCTTGGGATAGAGTATCCTGATCTACATATTTCATAGTGTTTCTGTGTGCCTTCATGAAAATCATGGGAATAAATACCAAAACAGGTAAAAATTAAAAATTTGTTTCCCAGGTTTTTGACTGCTTCACATGTTAACCATCGAGTTAAATGAAGAAGTTTGAGAGAGGTCATCCCTTTGTGTATTATCAAATTTGTGTAACATATTACGCACCGTCAATACACAACATACATAAAACAAGATGCAATAATTACAATTAGGTAATATTTGGCTACATATTTCGGCCGTGACCGGCCATCTTCAGGCCGACTAAGAACAACGATTAACGTACTTTAATTGTTTGATGCATGTTGTGTATTGACGGTGCGTAATATATTATACATAAATGAAGAAAGCCTAGGGTATAAAAAATTTGTAGACAAAATTGCGAAATCGAAGATGTTTAATACAAGTTTCTACCACAGTTGGACAGCCCACTACTCAAGCATGAGTATTAAATTACGCCTGCTCTTTCAAATAGCTCTTTTCTAAATATGTATGGTGCAAAGTTTAAATCCGACTGATAAGTTGTCCCGAAACTTCGGTAAGGTATTATCACTATACGCTGCGTAATATTCCAGAAAAGCGCATATCTTGTTAGTATTATACATACACTTTACAAGCTACTACCTATACTGATTTCCAGACTGGTTACTGACATATTTAAAATATTGTGTAAGAAAAGTTAGGGGCTTCTCCATAGGTTTAAAATTAAATATGTTTTATGTTAAATTACATTTTGTCCTTAAAATTACTTTGCTTTAGATGATATTAGAATGACCAGTTGTGGCAATGATGATGATGCTGACGAGGATGATTTATTTCTGCAATATATTTTATGATGCTGTCAGTGTCTCAAGTATGTAGCATCGATAGTGGGATGAGGTTGGTGAAAGATGAATAGAAAAATATTTGGAACGAATAGGTCGTGGCCTCTTCAAGGTACTTCTCCTTCGTTTGCCTGGATGGGCTGAAGAAAACCACAAAATGCTTGGCAGGCTAACCAGTGTATGGTCTGAGAGCCGAAATGGACACCTTGCAAATATGTCTAAATGGCCCCGACAGTGATGATAATGGCGATGATACTGATAATAATTACCACAAGAACAACCTAAAAATCATGCATTTCATCCATTAAAGTTATTGACAACATAAATTAGGCTAATTACGTGACTAAGACACTGGCTGGGCCTCATTTCAATTTAGTTTTGATTCTTGTCAAGAAGAAGAAAAACTTTCTTTCTTCTTCCAAGGGTCAAGACCGGCCCTAGGGCCCACCCTTCTTCGTTTTCAATGCATACAGAGGTGTCTGTTTCTAAAGTTATGAATGAATTATGCTATACACGTACCTCCACTACCCACAAATGCCTTCATGGCGTACAATGGTCAACTTTTCATTTTACACGGAAGTTCTGCAAAAAGCTACAGACAAAAAAAGCACATACTACTACTACTATGTTATTACTACTACTACTACTACTAATAATAATAATAATATATACCTACGTGTTCAACTAATCGTGTACTGCTTCAAAGATGGAAGATTCTTACGTGACCGTACAGTGTCGGAGACAGAATTTTGATACCATCTCATAAGTTTCATGCCTTAAATACTATAAAACAGATTTTAACCAAATGTAATATTACAATTAAATAATGTAGTATATTTAAACTCACCAGTAAATTATGAAGCCGTTCATAAATTTCCCATCGTTGATGACAAGACGTGTTATATTGTCTTTGTTAAAGTGTTAAGTACTTATGGTCCGCGGCGTCTAGAAATTATATGGCAAAGCAAGAAGAACCACACAACACATCTTTTGAAAGGAACATAAGCACAGCGCCCTCCTAAAGCACTTCGAATCCGTAGCTATTTACATTACATTCAGATAATTCATAGATAAATATCTGGTCTACTAAAAGTATGTTACTTGTCTTCTGAAAGTAGTTTTGTACTTGATAGTTACATTTATGTCGTAACGAACCAGAATTTAACGGTATACTGAGATAATATCTTTCATAACTCGATGATATGTGAATTGTGCTTAAGTGAATATAAAATTTAAAAAATACAATTTTTATTAGATGATTACATTTGTGTCAAATTCGATGCGGCGATGACAGCCAATCAGTAAAACTCTGACGATATACGGATATACGGATATATTTTTCTTCACAGCTGCATTTATTTCATTTTCTCCCGTCACTTATCACAGTGTGAAAATCACAAAATGACAAACGCCTTCACAAAATATCTCGCACTTCTGATTATACGCGTTTCTTTTCTTCTTCACTTTCGTCTCTTATTGCTTGTTGAGATGAAAAACCACTCAAAGTGTGGCTCAGAGCTGAATGGCGCTGCAGACGGTGTGGGGAAGGTAACGCAGGGACTCTACGTCGCTTGTAGCGATTTGTGTATCAAACTACTTGAAAAACGCGACTTGACTGAACGCAACAACCCCGGCGAAGTGAACTACACAGGGCGAGCTTCCCGATCGTCCCACAGACGACTGAAATGTGACGTCATAAACGCTGGCTGTCGCTGTCGTCGTCGTTGCCTCCCTTTTTCCCACTCTCTCGCTTCTCTCTTTCTCTCTTTCTCTCTAACTCTCTCTCTCACACACACTCCAGCACAGGTTCGATCATACACCAGAGGAAAATCTAGGAAGAACAGTATGGGATGAGAAAGAACACCCCTTTCCACACGTTACTGTGAAGGAGAGAGAAAGATGAAAAACCAGGGTTACCAACATCACGGATATTCAACGCAAAACCCGCTAAATCACTAACAGCCCACGCATGGCGTTTAATGAATGACAGCGAACGAAGTAAGGAATGAAGAAGGTAGCTTATTGATATATCCTGTTGTAAGGTAAACGTCGGAGTAATTATTTTTGCAGCAAATTATAGAAATTGAGCGTAGAGGAAACGCGCAAGGTGTAATGAAATGTATTAAAACTTTTCGCCTAACACTGTGCAAGGTAATTAAAGCATGGACTTTTATTATATAATGCGTACGGGTCTATAACATGTAAGGGTGAAAGTGAACATTTGTACAGTGGAAGACAGTTTGGAAAACTGATATGTAAAAAGGAGTAGAAGCTACTTATAATGGCTGAGACTAGTGTTTGAGCCAAAAGTCGGGCAGAAATTCTTCAAGAATCTGACTTACCAAGATTCTTTATGGACCAGAATTCCTCTTGAAAAGCTAACGGTTTCTCATTTAGTCAGGAGGGTTCCTTCGTTTTAGGGTGCCCAAAGTTTCACTGCCGTGTTCACAGCCCGCCACTTTTCCCTGTTCACATTCACGAGGATTCAGCCCACATTTCCATAACCTGCTTTTTCCAAAATCCATGGTTATGCCATTCTCCCTTCTACATCTGTATCTTCCAAACTGTTTATTCCAACAGGTCTTGCCTAGCGCATCTCATCCACCTATTATTCCCGTAATAGACGCTTCTCTTTACGCAGGCTACGTCAACTTATATGAACAATTAAAAATAAATTCATGTAATTTTTATATAAATTTGGTATCAGGATATAAAAAAATTCCATTTCGCTTGTAAACAAATTCGTGACACATATTTTATCTATAGATTGGACTAGAAGTAAATGCGGAAAAAACTAAATATATGGTCATGTCTCGAGATCAGAAAGCAGGACGAAGTCACAGTATAAATATTGATAATAGCTCCTTTGAAAGGGAGGGAGAGTTCAGATATTTGGGAAAAACCTCAAAGAATCAAAATTCTATTCAGGAAGAAATTAAGAGCAGATTGAAGTCAGGGAATGCTTGTTATCATTCGGTGCAGAATCTTTTGTCTTCCAGTTCGCTATCCAAAAATATGAAGATTGAGATGTACAGAACCATAATTTTGCCTGTTGTTTTGTATGGGTGTCAAACGTGGTCTCTCATATTGAGGGAGTAAAGTAGGCTGAGGGTGTTGAGAATAGGGCGTTGAGGAGAATATTTGGGCCTAAGAGGGACGAGGTAACAGGGGAGCGGAGAAACCTACATCACGTGGAGCTTAATGATCTGTACTTCGCACCAAATATTACTCGGGTGATCGAAGCGAAAAGAATAAGATAGGCGGGGCATGTAGCATGTATGTAGATAGGAGAGGTGTATACTGGGTGTTGGTGGGGAACCTGAGGGGAAGAGACCACTTGGAATACCCAGGCTTATATGGGGAGATAATATTAAGATGGATCTTCAGTATTTGGGATGGCAGGTATGGACTGGATTGATGTGGCTCAGGGTAGGGACAGGTGGCGGGCATTTGTAAAGGCGGTAATGAACCTTCAGGTTTCACAAAATGCAGGGAATTTCTTGACTAGCTGCAATCCGGTTAGCTTCTCAAGAAGGACTCTGCTCAGTGGAGTTACTCATATTAATATCTATTTACACACAGTTCCACCGTCTGTTTTTGGGTTGTCCTCTTAGCCGACTTTCCTGAGGATTTTTGTTAAACGTTCGACCTACTTATTTTGCCTATCCATTCTTTTAACATGACCAATCCAATTCAACCGACTTATTCTGACAATTGAAAGTATAACTGAATCTCCAAGAGCTGCTTTAATTTTTTATTATATAGTCTGCTCCAATTTTCATTAACTTTAATTCCCCCCAGACTTTCTTCTCAAAACTTTTCTTTCAAAAGCAACGTTTATTTTGTATATACAAAAAAAAAACATTATGTGTAGTAATGAAACTTGTCACATGATTGTCGCGATCAGTCTATTTAAAGTAGCAAATTCTTGTGCCTCAACACAGAACGTTATTTCTTTATACTCGTGATTCCGTGCATCGTTATTCTAGGTTGAAGAAATTCAACGAGATGCATCAGTGTGCAGATATTTATTTATTGCTAAATTACTCTACATGTTTCGGGCGTCCATCGCGCCCATCATCAGGAGTACATAAAAATGTAGTTGCAGCTTCTGATACAGATCATACTATCTGGGAAGCAAGCTTCCTCAAAAGTGAACAAAGGTCATGTTTGAGGAAGCTTGCTCCCCACATAGTAAGATCTGTACCAGAGGCTGCAACTACAGTTTTATGTACTCCTGGTGATGGGTGCGATGGACGCCCGAAACCTGTAGAGTAATTTAGCAGTAAATAAATATATGCATACTGTTGCATCTCGTTGGATTTATTCAACTGAACGTTCTGTGTATATATGTACACACAGTCTTCAGTTGTCTCTCTCGACCTTACTAACATTTTCTGTCAGCAGACATCGGTATTTCTGGCTTGACTCGTGGCGCGGACGACGACCTGTCCAATTTCTTACCTCAGTGTATCGTGAGTGACTGTAATTTTCGTTCTTCCTGTTTTCACACGATAAACATGAAAGGCGTAAACTATTGCGAACAATATTTTTGTTCCCATATTCCCTTGTTTAAACATTACAGGTCAAATGGGGGCGATAAGCAGTGGCAGAAATTTAGCAACGGCTTACCTTATTAATGCTTTAGTGTTCGATGGGATCAAAGTCAAGTTTTTCATTTGACTTACATCAAGAGCTTTAGACACGCCTTTTCCCTTTCGAGCGACGTTAAAGGCGCCGTACACTAACAATTAAAAGCACCATAAAATCCGGCACCTTTCAAGACAGAAATTTCGACATCCCAAGTGGCACACAATTCTTAAACCTTTTGGCGCCGGAATTATTTTTTTAAACTTTAGCACACACTGTATATAAAATGTGAATAAAACAGGAACCAAATATGTTAGAATTATGAAACAAACTTCATTTTGAAGAGAAAGAAACGGAGAGTATATATCATGTTTAAAATATTCAGTACCTGTATTTGTTGAATAAATATATAAAATGTAACGTTTAGAGGTTAGCGGTGCGGTACGACCACTATAGTGGTCGTTAGGCGTCAAAAGGTTATTCAAATACTGTGACTTGCATTTATTATCTCTTATCTTCATTTTCAGTTAAAACCAGCTCTTATTTTACGCCCTAGATGCGTTTCTGAAAACGTGGGCTCAAGTCAACAAGGCGTAAAACAAAGAAAATTATATACCCTTCAGAAATAAGGTGTTTGCGTAAGAAAATTAAGCCAGCAAAGGGGCGTTAAATGAAAATGAGAGCGCAAATTAAGACGTATAATTTGGAAAGGGCCGTTAGAGCTAAAGATTATAAAACAAACGGGTTTAAGACAAGGGCTGGCTGTACAAGTTTACATCCTTATTTATTTCCGTATTTTCTTTCATTTTCCCCCCGGTTTTTCTTTTATTCTTTATCCTTTCGTTTCTTTTCAAAATGTTTTAAGACGTGAAGTTATAACTCCTTGAGTGATTTGCCTCAGCTCTTGGCCAAAGTAACTGATAAGTATCATCCTCCGTCACATTTATACAGAAAGCAGGGCTCCTGGTATTCATTGGGTGGGCGCGGGATCTTGTCTGCACACAGCGCCGCAAGAACCGTCTCTGCCTTCGTTGATAAAAATGTCTTTCGCCCCAATTTTCCAGCTTTCAACTCCTCTGAGTATGAAATTCTGCGTGAACGGTTGATCCTCACACGCACATCATCTTCCTTAATTTTGAAATGTATTTATCCGTAATGGTTGAGTTAAAATACGCCCTGAATTGGAATTAGATGTTTAGGCGCGTACGCAAAGTTGCGAAAAGCGACTATTAGCTTCGTCCTGTCTGCCAGTCTGTCTGTCCGTCCGCATGGAAGGATTTTAATTAAGTCTTATATTTGAGTATTTTTCGAAAATTTGTCCAGAAATTTAAGGTTTACTAGAATCTGATAAGACTAACGGGTACCTTATATGAAGAACAATATACATTTTTTATTTTATATCGCTAAATTTTCCTTAAATGGGAAATGTTTTAGACAAAATTGTAAAGAAAATCAAAACACACATTTTATATTGAGTAACCTTTTTCGAACATCGTGCCGTTTGTGATATAATAAGGAAAACTATTGCATAGCCAGGCAGGCCACAGATGACAAAGTGGCGCATTGCAAGCTGGATACCTACGTCGACAAACACATACTCAGAATATGTAATACATTTTGCTCTTCCACTGGAGTAATGCTAGCTGGAAAACGCCTAACTCTTACTTTATACCTACGTTGCCGGTTTTGTTACGACTGAATTAAGTTAAGACACGTGAGGTCGGATTGGTCTATCGTGCCCTGACATTAGTTGCCACTCATTACAGCATCATGCACACCTGCAACCTTTCTACCTTACTGTATCCCTAACAAGTTAGACTGTCACCAACACAGATAGCTTCGATGCCATAAGTTGGGTTCAGCTTGGGAGTCGCGTTTCATTGCTACACTGTTTCGGCTCCTCCATCGTATTCCTAAACGTATTAGACAAATTATCGATTATAAAACACGTGTGTAGGTAAAAATGTCGCTGAATTGATGCTCTCATTCTCGGATACTTCCTATGCGTAAACTCCCTTATCTTAAGTTGTTACATATGATTTATGTTGCTTTGTGTTCGGTTGTCATATGTTTTGGAACAGATTAAGTGACTTTGAACACCTGCATGAAATAGAAAAAAGTATAAATAATTTTAGAATTGGCTTACTTATCTAATTTTTTAAACCGTAAGCTATAATTAAAACATGTTGTCTAATATCCGTGACTGTAATTTCAAGGTTTGCTTCAAGACGCGTCCTGTGGTTTTAAGTTCCAACTTTAGATTATAGACTAATCCAATGATACAAATTCGGTCTAGCGCTGTCATTTACCGAAGTCTGTAATTGTGCGTGTTAATTCACATTTGCAACGTTGCAGGTAGTCATGTGCAGTAGAATCGATCTAGAACCCAGTAGGAAATAGACGGGAGTAACACCAATGGCGTTAATTACGTTGAGACAGAAAACTGTTTGCTTCCCTGACCGTAAATTTTCCTACGAGCTTAGTATCAGAGCTACTCGTGGGCGTCATATGGGCCTACGAACGTCTGACGTAAAGTACTAAGAAGCGATGCGATGTTTTTAAGCCACGAAGCATGTCAAAACAGATTATGTGCCATTTTGTACAAGCTTTATAGAGTGATCTAAATATAGGAGTATCTATTGTATTTCATACGACGAAAAGACGTGGAAAAGAAAGTGCTTTGATCTGTCACCAAAAATAGTTACAGCAGCAAAGGTTCCTGCTCGCCGAACCACGTCCAACATTATCATGTTCGCACGTCATCCGTCGTGATCAGTAAGGTTATAGGTTAAAGACACTTTTGGTAGGAAGAAGTCTGAGTGGTTCTTTAATACTTATTTTGAAATCTCACCTGCAATAAAAGGGGTTAATTAGCTCTAATAAGTTGTAAAGGCTGCAGATCGTGATGTGATTTTGAGGTTGTGTCAAGCTGTTGATCATGAGGTGACGAACCGTGACAATTCTTATAATAAAACCAACGAGATGCACTAATTTCTCAAATTTATTTTTGGAATAGAACTCTACATGTTTCGGACAGGTTTTCTGTACATCATCAGGAGTCTAGTACTGTATACACAGCAATAGGTATATGTCGTACAGGTTATGCTGACTGCTTGCTAGCGGGTTCCTGATCCCATTAGCAAGCAGTCAGCATAACCTGTATGACATATACCTTTTGCTGTGTATACAGTACTAGACTCCTGATGATGGACAGAAAACCTGTCCGAAACATGTAGAGTTCTATTCCAAAAATAAATTTGAGAAATTAGTGCAACTCGTTGGTTTTATTATAAGAGTATATCACAATGCACGGTCTTCTGAATATCAAGGACCGTCACAAGATTGGCTTCGAGATTCACCGGGCACCAAGAAGACCCAGTGACTTCAAGGAGTGACAGGAAGCAATATATTAAGGTGAAACGGAAGATAACTTCACTTTGGGTTAAGCTTCTTTATATGTTGCCACTTTTAATTGCCATGGCTTCCTACGTAAGTTCAAGGAAGATGTTAGTGTCACCACGGCATGACGCGTGCTCCGGTTACGGATGGAAGTGACAGACATAAGTAAATTATTTTCATGAAGGCCCAGTCATAATGCATATCGAACTTACTTGTGAATATCACCAGACTTCACGGTCCTCCTGCTGGTCACGTACCTATACCTATTACGTGCAAACATGCAGCATCCTTTGTTAGAACTTCACCGTCTCTGGATGCAGGACACGGAACTACTCCCACATGCTGTCTTCAATATCGTGACTTAAGACCAGACTCTCTGACCAAGGTCAGGGACTTTATGAAAAGAATCGTGTTATAGCAAGACACGTGCTGTATAAGAAGTAGGGGATAGTTAGTAGCGATCTGCCTCCAAGTCGGGACTTGAGCGAAGCACTAATAATTGTGCACCATGGAAGAAATTTCTACGGACTTGTGGACCTGCCTATGAAATGATAAACAAGCACTGGAATTTTGGAATAGGACAGTTTGGGGTGTTAGCTATTTTGGGATGTCACGCAGTGTAGATTGATAGCTTGTCTTCTTTGACAGCTTGACCCTTGAAGATTGGACATATAGGTTGTCCCGAAACGTCGGTGACTATCAATCTACGCTGGGTAACATCCCAGAAGAGCAAAGATCTCATATACACCGCAGCGGAAGCCTGAAATCACAAAATAATACAGGTTAATTGAAAAATATATTCTGTTCACCGTACATTATTGGGACGGTTGAAGTACGTGTACAAGCTTAAGTTGGCTTGTAATCTAACACACCTGTGTCAATATAGGTATATTTATTGACTTATTTTAGTACAACTACATGTTTCGGCCTTTATAGGCCATCTTCAGGTTGTCTTACGAGATGTAAATGAGTTCCATCTCGTAAGACAACCTGAAGACGGTCTATAAAGGCCGAAACATATAGTTGTACTAAAATAAGTCAATAAATATACCTATATTGACACAGGTGTGTTAGACTACAAGCCAACCTAAGCTCATTCACACACAACGGGGATGACACACCTCCTAGATACGTGTGCAAGGGTTTCAGACGGTCGGGCATCATTGAGTATGGTACAGTGGGACATGCGGGAATGTATATCATGCACTACAGTGACCGACTACGGACTGGGGAATTAGGTACAACTCCAGGCATGGGCAGCTGTTCTTCGCTTTATTATCTCTGTGTCTAGACCTTCCCTGCAGGTCCTCCAGCCTCACTTCCTGACGGTATTAAGGTCCCTTTGCCCATGAATATCCCTACTTGATGGAATCATAAAGATAATCATTTATTTGCGCTGAAAGTCAAGACTAAGACTGTATGCACAAATACCTCCACTCCCTTTACTAAACTTTACGGATAGATGGGCCTACATAGGTACGTATGCCGGGGAAATTTTGTGGGAGTTTTGGCCTTTTAATTTAAATTCAACAATCTTCGCGCTGACCCTTTGTCAGGAAATATATAAATAAATAAATATATATATATATATATGTGTGTGTGTCGTATTTCGGATAACAACCTTGACAAAAACTTTGTGCATCTTGTCAAGATAGTGTGCCTTTTGGAATAAATATATACATAAGATTTTGTTTATATTCTACGTGTACAAACCTTATCCTTTTTTATGTTTTGCTGACCGTGCATCTCACTATAATCTTAGTAACTGACCAACTTAATGCACAAATTCTTGTTTTATAATAAGTTTATTATATTCCTCTACATGTTTCGAGCACTGTTGTGCTCATCATCAGGAGGTCAAAATTGTATTATACAACATTTGGTATCACCCATCACACTCTGTAGGTGGCCGTCCGGTGCACCGGTTGGTGTGATGATACCAGATGCTGTATAATACAATTTTGACATCCTGATGATGAGCACAACAGTAGATGTAGATGTAGATGAATATAATAAACTTATTATAGAAGACGAACTTGCGCATTAAGTTGGTCAGTTACTAAGAAACCTTATCCTATTCAGCAATGCTTGACGCGCCACACTTCATACTTGACAATTTTATTCACAGCATATTTTCTTTCTCTCTCTCTCTCTCTCTCTTATTCACGATACCACCTCGTCTTTGGAGACTAACTCGGTATTTTATTCTGACCTAAATCGCTACGTTGTCTATTTGTTGCAGGCGTCGCCCATCGGTTCAGCCTGCTTTATTCTGGCTCCTCATTCATGAGGTTTCGAAGTTACACACAACGACGCGCCAGAGTCAGTAGGACTTCCCTGGACGAGTGACCAGCCCGTCGCAGAGAACTCTACCTGACAACACACACAACATTCACAACGGACAAATGTCCATGCCCCTTGTGGGACTCGAACCCACGATCCCAGCAGGCGAACGACCGTAGACCTACGCCTTAGACCGCGCGCCCACTGGGACTGGCCTTCACAGCATATGAACTTTAAAACGTAGAACGAAACATTATGTATTAAATGTAGAACAATAGTTTCGACTCTCAGGTCCATAAAACACTGCAAACTTGACACGTATTTTACAGCATCTGAAACTGTTCATATATGCATATTTCTGTCAGAACTGTCCTGTCAGTTTTGAAACTTCAGATGGGTGTGCCAGATGCTGTTCTGAACTGCATTTTGAGAGAGAAGTCGTAGAATGTTCTACATATCAGACTCTGTTTGAATGAGTACGCTCGAATAATGAGCTTCAGAAAAAGCAGTTGTCTCTACAATTGGATATAATCTAACTTTAGAGGTACCATGGACTTCGCCAGACATAAAATAATTGTTATGTGATAGTAATATATCTGAAAACATAAGTTAATACCTTCAGAGATACTTCCAACGCTTATTTTCTCTGTATTTATTTAATTTAGAAATTTCACGCTACGTACGATTCCTTTTGCCATGCGTATATTGTGGGTCTTGGTGTCTTTAAAGTTCATGACCTGATATATCAGGCATATCATGTCAATTACATTATTATGACAAAACCAGATATATAATGGACTCCAGGACTCCACGTTCCGAGTTAAACTGAGTTACAAAAGAGTTAAATATTTTGATTGTGGAAGAATTTTGTTGATTGTATTTTGTGGTTTGTTCAATAACGCTGCTTATATCGCGGGCTGCATAGCGTCGGAGGGTAGGAAGGTTGAATTGAAGGGTTGCGGAAGGAAATGGTCCTGGCTTAGCTGAGGGAATATCTAATTTTCTTGGAGAGACCGATGAATTTTACCAAGGAACTGAGTCAGTGATGACAACTGATGATAGGAAGAAGAGAAGACGTCTGTCGTATAAATGCCTGCTGGGCCAATTTGCATGGTGGATTCATTAATTTAACACTGCCGCAGGACCGAAAAACAACTTGTAATTTGGTGGACCGCTTTTTATTAAGAAGGGACAAAACTCGAAACTTATTTCCCGACTTGCAATGTCCATTGCTTGATTGTTTTTGGCGCAACAGCCCCCAGTGGGTCAGGGCCTTCTCATTAACGAGGTTTCTAGATCACACACAACGACGCACCACAGTCGCTACGACTCCTCTGGACGCGTGATTGCTCGTCGCAGAGCCTTCTACCTGGCAAAACACAACAACACAAACATCCATGCCCGGGTGGGATTCGAACCCACAATCTCAGCATGCGAACGGCCGCAGACCTATGCCTTAGACCGCGCGGCCAATGGGACCGGCAGTGTCCAATGTAACAACGTCAAATGAAGGGAGAGAGCGTGTAATCAAAGACGTGCTCATTTTAGTAGAATGAAAAATCGTACAAAAAGCTTTCCTTCTCTTCAATGCTCCTTTCATGTTTAAGAATGTTTGTTTTGCTGCAGATCCTGGCCTAGATGTATGGGGAATGGGTTTAGCCGTCTGAAATGTCTGGTGGAAAATTAAATAAGTGATACTTACGTAAACCATCGTACGTCTATATTGAGGCGCGTTTGCAAAACAGCTATTTGAGGCGACTGTCAACCTCGTAATACCCTTCCCTCCGTCTGTCCGCACTAAATAGCGCGACTCACATCGAACGGATACTTGTGAAATTTAATATACGGGAAATTTTTGGACAATTTGTCGATGTATTTCTGTTTTGGTTTAAATCGGGCAAAACAATGAACACTCCTCGTGAAGATCTACGAATATTTATGATATCTCGCCGATGTCGCTCTTTGTAATTGGAAGTTTCTTCTTTGCGAGGTACGAGCTGATGCCGAAGAGAAAGTTGACGATTGAGACGTCCGAGCATTAAATCTCACTGCTTGTGCCTACGATATCTTGATGTTTACGAGATACTGATTATGATCTATTTCAGACCCGTTGCACAGATGTGGACAAATCTCATACTGTGTTTTGCGTGAAGCGTAGACAGACACATTTAGTATGCTTACACTTTCAAAATGTTTTTCTTTAAATTATGGAAGAATTGAAATCTTATGGGCACTTATGCTCGATGGTCGTTTCCTACCTCTTTTAAAAGTTTGTAGTTTTTATGGGCACTATTTTTTTACTTTGGAGGGGCTGGAATTTTTTTCTTGGTCATCACGTTCAGGCCATCTCTTCATCTTCTCAGCCTTTCACCTGACGAGTTCTTTTCCTGAGGTAAAGCGTGAAGCTGACCAACTGCGTATGGTACGGGTCTTAGGAATGAGTGGAGGTTACCTCAACTCCCCTTCATATGACTTAATGACGTGGTGCTTAAATTAACGATAAAGTTTTTAAAATTTCTTTATACTGCATTGAGTATACCGTGCCTGTAGTGGACCATCGGCTTGGATTGTACAGATTAAAAACTTATCATAGAAGAAAATTCTATAGACACTTCGTAAGTTACTGGACAGATGCTCCCTCTGTGACGACGCCTGTAGTTACACGGAAACACCCGAAACACGGAGAAAAGCGGACATACATCAACAAGCATCCATGGTCTGAGAGGAATTCGAAACCGTGATGTAAGTACTTTAGCTGGGAACTCTTTAAAGACGACAATTAACCTCACTTCATACCGCCCAGTAAACACTCCCCGTCTGGGTTATACAATCAAGTCAATTGTTACTACGTAGGGTAAACATTTCTGTTTGTTCTGAGAACCAATCAAAACACACAAACACACTGTATGAGCTGAACATAGAATTTGTTAGTGTTAAATGTGTTAGAGCCTGAAGTAACTACTGGGTTTTAAAACCCAAAGGCACTTTCTTATTCTTGGGGTATGATGAGACTGTGTGTCGAACATATAGCCCGTCCGCCCCTCGCATGACAGACAAATTAATATGAAGCATTGATGGAATGGTAACTGACAGGGGAAAATGAAGTGTATGATGGAAGAAAATACTGTCCGCTTGTCACCTGCCCGCTCTAACCCCATACATGGATTTACATGGGAACTAACGTCCCACCGTCCCTAACCGCCTGAGATACGGGACGGCCGTCCACACTTTGATGATATCTGAAGTATGGTACGTCTCGGTTGGGATTAATGTACATTCAGATTGTAGCTGAGCTCGGTACGTCAAGCGGGCAATCCCCACGTCCACACATGAACGCGCGATCTGTGACGTATGACGCCGTCTGATGTAATTCAGACACAGCTGGGACTTCCCTTGACGTCACGGCCAACGTCATCGCGACAGTGCGTTGGTTGCTGAATCGAGAAGAGTTCTGCTGAAGTGGTTGTAATTAGACGTGTTGAAAAAAGTACTGCCTCTTTGTTGTTGCGTGAGTGTCGGTAACGTCACACGCACCGCACGCTAATCATGATAGATTCGAATTTCTCATAACTCTGTGACGCTCGGTATCACGGTGAACATTTTTTCGACATTTCAGAGAAAACTCCAATCTCCATATTCCTGTTTTAAAAACCTGGAGGGTGCCGGTTCATCCGAAACGTCGACAAATTTTGTGTTATAATGGATTAATATTTATTGGCATTCTTAGAGGATATGTGACAAAAGAAGAAATCGGAGAGACTTCTTAAAAATTAAATAATTACAGATTTACTGAACGGTTGTATTTGCGTGCCTGTGAAAATGTCGGACTTTTCTCACGTTTAGGTTACTATACTAAGACGTGAGCCAGAAATATCATTGGCATTCTGCTCATAGACCCACATATTGAGAATATGAGTGTGCTGATTGAACACTGTTAAAAAAACATCTCGGTAATACGTGAATGATGAATGGCTTATTTACACGTACGTGCATGAAGCTCATTTAGTCTAACGATATTTCCCCACGCGACTCCACATTCTTGTATTTACGGCCGTAAATCCAAACCAACCGGGTAGCTCAGTCGGTATAGCGACTGACTACGGGCTGGACGGTTCGGGATCGAATCCCGGTGGGGACGAGATTTTCCGCTTGTCCAGACCGGCCCTGGGGCCCACCCAGCTTCCTGTAAAATGGGTACCGGGTCTTTCCCGGGGGTAAAGTGCGGCCGGGACGTGCTGCTAACCACTCACCCCCTTCTAGTGCCGCGGTTATGGAAGAGTAGAACTATACCTCTACTCACTCTAAGGGCCTTCGTGGCCTATGAAAAGGGCGAAACCTACCTAAACTCAAAGCAAAACAACTTGTTTTTTTGTCAAATAAAGAAAAAATATATTAAAAAGTTACTATTCAATATATTCCTCTGTGCTTCTCCGAGTACTTTTGTTAGGCGAAATACGAATACTAGCCAGGTTCAGGGGACTACATTGGTCTCGTTTGGCGGCAAAGGGGGGGGGGGTGGTGAGGCCGCCCCGGGCAGCAGAATGCAAGGGGACGAAAAATGAGTGTTTTAAATTAGAGTAATGATTTTATGCCTTCAAAAAATTTTAAATTACATGGCTTAATAAAAGGAAGATCGATGTATGCTTGTGATTTTTTAAACCCATAACTTCTGTTAGGGGCGGCCACAGTGACTGCTAGCCCCGGGCTTCAAGAAGCCAGCTACGCCACTGCGGGAGAACTCTTAAGGAAAAATTTCCGATGAAATTTGTCCGTGATGAACCTGTCAGACACAGAACACATACACTGCAGCTGCTAGTCGACTACCAGTTACGTAGTTAGCAGAACTTTATCACGAAATTAAGACACACCATATACTAATAAAATGTGCATAGCATCTTGTGACTAACCGATTAAAGTAGGCCTGAAGATGACCTGTTAGTAGTCGAAACATGTAGCCTATGTAATTACTTTGTGTAATAAAACAGTTGTGCTGACGTACAATATTTAGCATTGTATTAATAAAACACTGTAAATTAGCAAATCTATCTCATGCGTACTACGTACACAATCCTTCTCGTCAAGTGAAGGCGTGTGTGTTACTGACACATGCAATGCTGTTGGAGGGAAGGGGGGTTCGGAATAACATACAACAATTTTTCGGCCAACTTGTAGGGTACAGGCATTTTGGGGGTTAAGAGCGTAAATGAATGAATAAGTGTCTTAAATAATGTAAAGGCCGATCCCGGTAGCCGCGCGGTCTAAGACGTAGGTCTGTGGCCGCTTGCTTGCTGGAATTGCGGGTTCGAATCCCGCCGGGGACATGGATGTCTGTCTCTTGTGAGTGTTGTGTGTTTTCAGGTACAGGTATCTGCGACGGGCTGATCCCTCGTCTGGAGGAGTCCTACCTAGCGTGTGTTTGTCGTTGAGTGTGATCAGGCGCGACAATAACCTTCTATACCTCCCACTATTAGGTAGAAAGAGATCAGATAAAAAAAGAAAGACAGAAGGAAATTATATGAAGGTGCTGACTGGATTCATGCCGCTCAGAACAGTGACAAGTTTCGGGCTCTAATGAACACAGCAATGGAGGTGTAATTTGCACGAAGAAAAAATTATTAACCTGAAAACTGTGTATCTACAAGGTGGTTCAAATATGACCGGTACTGATGTCGCCAGATTTACACACAAACAGTCCCAGTCATATTTGAACCACCTTGTACCTCTGACTTATGAAATTAGTATTTACGCAATTTTTACAAAGTAAAATAAAAATGCTTTATGTGGATACCATATCTGTCTGTCTGTCGGTCTGTTTGTCTGTCTGTCTGTCGGTCTGTCTGTCTGTCTGTCTGTCGGTCTGTCTGTCTGTTGGTGACTGTCAATAAAATTAGGAATGAACATATTTTGCTTCATTTACTTCTTCTCTCTTCTCACATAACTCTGTGTGTTAACAAATTAGTTTGTGTGCTGGTAACTTCTTTTGTTAATTTTGTAATTTCCGCTTAGACTGTTAGTGCTTTTTGTAATAGTCAGAGGGAGGCTACAATTAATTAAAATTTACGTTTCTTTCCATGCAGTTTATGGTTGTTACGTCATTGTGATTCATTCATTCATTTTGTAATCTGTCTTACGACAGGATTATAGCCTCTTCTAAGGGGAGTTCTCCATAGACTGCGATCTAGTGCTTTCACTTTCAATTTCCAGTAACGATTATACATGTCGAATGTGAAATAACGGTAATTTATATTTACTAAATGCTTCGTCGATACAAACATTTTGCACAATTCCATTTATGAGAAATCCTCAGCCTAAGAGTACATTACTACAGTCTCTTATACCAGTGGCAGAATTTTGGGCAGCTCATTTAATTACATTGCGTGAGGATATTATAACTTTCGAGATTAGAAGCTTGCTGCGGGCTTCGTGTTGGCGGGGCTCCTTATCGCAAATTCCGTCGTATCAATCACGCTGGATTAATTACAACTCTTTACACCACATTAACTTGCATCCTGAATTGCAAGTTTCTTAGTATATTTTATTGTTATTGTTTAGTTCCCTTTAAGATGTTGAGATCGAGCCAAACCTCCTACAGTCACTGGCTCAATGCAATAGTAAGGAGAGTCGCAAAACTTATAAAATACTGCTGTAGTAACAGACGGCGTGGTTAAATAAACTAAAATTATAAATAATTACCATTTGATATGAGGCGTCTCTGACAGCCGTAAATGTGAAATCTGTTGAAATAACTTGAAATGCCAACTTGATGCAACAAGGTAATTTTATTAATGTTTTCTTAGTTCGACATGTTTTGTGTACATACGCCCATCATCGGGAGCAATGGATGTTGAGTTGCAGCATATGGTTTTCTGCACCGAGTTTTTGGATGGGTGGTGGTCTTGAGAGCCACTGTGTAGGTCGTGTGTGCGGTGCGGATGTTGCCGTGCGACAGACCTACGCCTTAAACCTCGCGGCCACTGGGACAGGCTGTCAACAATTCAGGATCCTTATATAGCCCATGATAGGGTAATACAATTATTTCCGTGCTTTTGTAGTCTGTTTTACGACGCTGTTAGCATCATAGTGTAAACATGCAGCGCCATTGGTATGAAGAACGACAAATGGGAAACATGGAAATTGTTTGGAAGGAAGAAAAGGGAAACCACGAACAGCTTCAGCCGGGTCGAAATCGAAATTAGAAATCGACAACCGCCCCCCCCCCCATGCTCCCGACTGCAAGTTTACGCCAATACCGAAACAAACTGCTCGCTGTCTCGGTGTTGGGCAGTTCTTTGCGTGCTGTAAAACATAGAGGTAGAAATTTTATGCGGTATTTTAACACATGTCATAAAATTAATGCATATTGGCGAAGTGACGTGCGTTTCTGTTCGTGAGAACATTTCTTCTGAAAATACCGAAGAGAGGTCAGTTGCATTTGACTTGACCAATAAACACCAAAAGCTGGCGAGGCGAGTTTTGTTTTGCCCTGTGCCCGAGAACTTTTTCTTCTCCTTTCGTTGCACAACAGCCCCTAATGGGCCAAGGCCTCCTCATTGTCGAGACTTCATAATCCCATTCAGTTCAACACACCACACTCGGTAGGATTTCTCTGGACGAGTGATCGGCCCGACGCAGAGATCTTTACCTGAAAACACACAACACTCACAACAGACAAACATCCATTCCTCGACGGGATTCGAACCCGCAGCCTCAGCAAGTGACCGGCCGCAGACCAACACCTTGGACTGCGCGGCCACTGGGATCGACTGTGCCAGAGAACTACATAGTTTAAATTACATGGAGCAAAATTGAACTTTGTCTATTTTCGCATAAATGATTAAAGAAAGATGACATTGCACGTTTCCTGAAATGAACGCCCAATTAATATCCACAATTTTGTGTGAAGCATATTTCGAAAATTTAACAAAATACGAAGAAAAATAACTCTCGACTCCAAATTGTACAGTTTTCTACTCATATCATGAACATATGCCGTACTGACACAAAATTAGGGCGCTTTCAGATTTTAAGACCCAGTAGATCTCATTTATGGCTGCGTGTATGTTTTATATCTAACCCTGCTAGGGTATCAAGTGCTTGGTGCCTGCTTTTCCATGTCCAGGCCGGGTCGATTGTTTATTACTCATTATTAATACTTCAGTGCCGGATTCGGTGCACTGCATAGATCCAAATTCTTCAAACGCCCCCGGCCTCAGTGCACCGTACGGTCATGATTGCATTTACAGTTAATGTAATTGGAATTTAATCTCCAGCTTGACTGAACGATCCTAGAATCTACGTGCCAAATTGCTGTCTGGCACTTGGTTCTTATCGATTACATGGCGAACTACTCTAAGCGCGAACCAGAGTAGCGCAGTCCGTATAGTGACTAGGTGGCTGGCTGGACAGTAGAGGAATCGTGTTCGATTCTCACCAGGAAGAAGAGATTCTTCTCGATTCCAAATCATGCAAAGCGGCCCTGTGGCCCATCCAAACTTCGGGGCTTTTTCCTGGGGGTAAAGCGGTCAGTGAGTGGCACCTCTGAACTTTGTCACTCAACTTTATATAATGCAGAGCTTAGGAATAAGTGGCGCTACTTTCTCCTCTCCCCTAATAAGCCTTCATAACTTGCACTTCCCCTTCCACCTCCAAATATAATAAGTAACAATACAGGCATTGTTCATATAAATGTAACACCTAGACTGTTTCACATAACCATTATTCCCGTGGAAAAGGAATAAGAATTACTTATTCTGAGTGTGTGTCTGTAGCCTTAGCTATCCAGCAAGCAAAGGTTATGCGCCATATAGTCGCTTGTGGCCTGCATGTCTATACCATATTTTGCCACATTATGTCATAAACGGCAGGGTGTTCAGAAATAAAAGTTATTGAACGTAAGATGCGTGTTTTGGTTTTCTCTGAAACATTTCTCATTCTAAGAAGAAATATTATGATATAATGATAAATGTAAATAGGTCTCCATGTAAAGTACCTATAATGCTTGTCAGACTTTAATGAAACTCGAATCTTCCCAATGGACTTTCAGAAATATTTTCAAAGTATTAAATTTTGTGAAAATTCGTCCAATGGGAGCCGAGTTGTTCCTTGCGGTCGGGCGTACGAACAGGATGAAGAAGCTGATTTATCGCTTCTCACAATTTTGCGAAAGCGCCTACAAAATTAACACTAGCGATATAAATTCTTATAATTGATGGGAATTTAAAAACTTTCGTCACAATTATTATCACCATTATTACAATAAATTAATTTTTGTGATACTTAACGCTTCCACGGCTGCGAATATTACAATTTTTACATCGCAGAAGACGGTAAACCTCAGTGTTAATTTACGCATAAGGAAGAGCTTTACAAATATATTCAAGGGAAGAAAACACATGGCGAAAAATACGATATGGGACACATGTAGGAAAGAAGGATTCCTTTTAAAAATGGCTGAAAAATCAGTTAAATAATGGAGAGCTATAAATCGATCCGATCAGAATTTATGTTGTTCCCACTATACTGTCTAGAGCATTAACATGTAAAATGCGCAATACAGCAACTTTACCTATACTGTTGCACGAATGTTACAGCCACATTCCAACGCTATTTAACGACCTCCTATATTATACCTATGGCGTCAAATGACAAACAGAGACGATCGGCAGACTTCGTTTTTCACCCTGAAGGTAGAATGTAGGTTAATGGTGTTCTAGTACACAGTGCTGGGGAGAAAGATTGCACCTAAGAGAGAGGAAGTTACATGACTGGAAAAAGTCTCGTCACCAGTGAGTATCGGCATGACAAAATCAAGGCATCTGTAATCTAGGTCATGTGGTAGGCATGAGAGAGAAAGGAGTGCACAATTTTCGTTTGCTGACTGTACAGATTATGGCGTTATTTTTATATGCCTGTGGATTTTTCTGTTCAGGGTTTTTTTTATTTAAGCACACATTTGTTTTTGTAACAAATATTAGATACGTAGGTCAGGAAGTGCTTGTTATCATTCGGTGCAGAGCCTTTTGTCTTCCAGGTTGCTATCCAAAAATTTAAAGATCAAGATATATAGAACTATAATTTTGCCTGTTGTTTTGTACGGGTGTGAAGCTTGGTCGTTGACATCTCGGGAGGAAAGGAAGCTGAGGGTGTCTGAGAACATGGTGTTGAGGAGAATATTTGGACCTAGGAGGGACGAGGTAACGGGGGAATGGAGGAGATTGCATAACGAAGAGCTAAAGGATTTGTACTCCTCACCCAATATTGTGCGGGTGATAAAATCGAGAAGAATGAGATGGGCTAGGCATGTGGCGCATGTGGGTGAGGAGAGGGGGGTGTATAGGGTCTTGGTGGGGAAACCGGAGGGAGGGAGACCACTGGGGAGACCTAGGCGTAGATGGGTGGATAATATTAGGATGAATCTCCAGGAGGTGGGATGTGTGTATA
>Ga0123355_10003456_pt1 | contig 22665 bp, 14 predicted proteins | sample TergutEmb28metaG_3_FD_89872 | JGI IMG/M metagenome (GOLD analysis project Ga0123355, IMG submission 89872) | Embiratermes neotenicus P1 segment gut microbial communities from Petit-Saut dam, French Guiana - Emb289 P1 | ecosystem: Host-associated > Arthropoda: Insects > Digestive system > Gut ... | reverse complement strand
TTGGGGTTGTATCACCTTTGGTTTTTTATGGCCTTTACAAGGTGCTGCCAAAGCGGCTTGAGGCACTTGGATTGTCTATCGCTGCATTTGTTGGCTCTATGATCAATACCTTGCTTGTGCTGAATCTTTTGTACTTTATTTTCAGGGAGCCATGGACTTATGCACGTGCCGGGGCCGGTAACCCGTACCCACAAATAACCTATGCCTTTATTGCCAGCATAATTGCCGGATTTGGTGTGCCCGAGGCTATTGCCGCCGCGGTAATTGTCCCGGCTGTATGCATTGCCCTTTTCGTTGTAGCTAACCGTATGGGCACAGAAAGGGTCTAACCATGGTGCTGGGTATAGATGTAGGTGGTTCCACTACTAAAATTGTAGGCCTTAGCACAAAGGAAAGCTGCATAGGCATGATGCAAGTAGAAGCCAAGGATCAGCTGACCTCAGCCTTTGGGGCCTTTGGCAAGTTTACCGCCGCCCATGGCCTAAAAATGAGCGATATCCGGCAGATTGTACTAACCGGCGTTGGCGCAAGCTATATAAAAGGTATGTACGACATCCCCACCAAGCGTGTGGATGAGTTTCTGGCTATAGGCCTGGGGGGCCTAAGAATGGCAGAACTCGACTCTGCCGTGATTGTTAGTATTGGAACCGGCACAGCCTTGGTACGGGCCCAAAACGGAAACATCGCTCACCTAGGAGGCAGCGGAGTAGGGGGGGGCACACTGCAAAAACTAGCCGCACGTTTTGCAGGGGCCAGCAGCTTTGACAGCATTATAGCCCTAGCGGCTGAAGGCGACTTAAGCGCGGTGGATCTTAAGCTTGGTGACATTTCCAAAGAAAAAATCGGCAACCTACCTTCCGAAGCCACAGTTTCCAATTTCGGCAACCTAAAGGATGCTGCCACCTCGGCAGATATTGTGCGCGGTATGGTTAACATGATATTCGAAAGTGTTGGCATGATGGCGGTCTTTGCCACCCTTGGGGATAATATTGGTGATGTGGTGCTGATTGGATCCTTATCGGTGATAGACCAGGCTAAGGATGTGCTGGATACTTTGTCTAAGATGTATCCTATACGGTTTCATATACCGCCTGATGCTATCTACGCTACTGCCGTGGGGGCGGCGCTTTCGGAGTTTTGAGTGTAAGTTTTGAGTATATCCATGCCCCAATATGCTGTACTGGTAAGCGTAAGTTCTAATATACGAAACACATACAAGACCGAGCGTCCCCCTTGCTGCGATTATTGGTTCGATCGCATCAAGGGGGACTCTCAGTCTTGATATTGGTGGCAGTATTAGGTTTTTTAGCCATGCATTCAAGGGGGTTGCAGCAGGGATTTAGTAGGCGCGCCTGCGATTAGGTTTGCTTTTGATGATTTGGTCAAAGGCTTGCTGCTTCCGTTGATACTTTTGACAAACCTTTTTCGGCCAGTAATCATCAGGTGTTCGGGCATATCTTACATACGCATTAATGCTGTAATCACCAGCGCTCTACCAGATGAAGATAGTGCTGTGCCCCCGCGGGGCCAAAGAGTAGCAGATAGTAGCCCTCATTGTCATGCTCTACATAGTAGTCGTAGATGAGCTGTAAATCTATCGCTGGGAAATCTATAGTGATTACACCATTATTTGAATGCCAGGTTAGGGTAAGCTCGTGAGTGGTGACGCCTTGGGCGTTTACGCTGCCCCAGATTCCTGTTCCGTCATATTCGAAAGCATAAAATACGTCTTCGTTGTTGTTCATCAGCCCTGTATAGAAATCGTCTGTAGATTCTACAAACCGCCAAATAGCTGCTATTGTCAGGCCTGAGGAGGGTTGGGATGGGATATGCTGTGGGGCTTCCGCAACCTCACCACCGTGATAGAATGCGGTATATACATCGCCGGTTACTATAGCTATAAGCAGTATATCACTGTCTGTCATGAAGGCGTAGGAAAGGCTGATGTTTTGGTCTGGATGGAAGAAATATACCCAGACATCTGTGTCATGATGGACTATGTTTTGGAATATGAAGCCATGATCCATCAAAATAATGTCATATTCGTCTGTGTCGGCTATCCAGCGATTGGCCTGCAAATCGTACATGTATAGGTAGTCGTACAGGTCATATATTATATCGCCGGGGACGAGTCCTAGGTTGGCTGGCGTGCCGCCAAAAAGCAAGGATGCATTGCGGCTTACAGACAAGAAATCGGGGATAAAGTGGAACCGGTCAAAGGCGAAAATCTCTCCTGTATGGGCGGGAGCTGTTGGTGTGCCCCCCATAGGCAAGGGGTTTACTGTACTGCCGGCTTGCGGCATAGCAATACGGTTGGCCGGGACGGCAAACTGTACACTAGCCCTGGCTGTATTTCCTGCAGCGTTGACCCCTATTACCTGGCCTCTGTCGTTGACAAGTGGGCCGCCGCTATTACCGCCATATATGGCCGCGGTGCTTTGGAACATGCCTGAGATAGAGTAGACACCAAATGGGATATGTTCGTATACAATCCGCGAAACCATGCCTGGTGTAAAGGTTATAGGATCCCAATCCGGCCCGCCGATGGCAAATACGTTTTCGCCAACGCTTACTTGGTCAGAGTTGCCCAATGTTACATAATCAAAGACTGCACCCCGGCCATCGACTTGTATTACTGCCAAGTCATTGTCAAAGTCATATGAATAATATCCTGTGATATCAAATTCTCTGCCATCATACAAAATGGCTACAGCACTGGTCCAATCTACCATTACGTGGTGGTTGGTGACGGCAATCCCTGTAGAGCACACAATAAAGCCGCTGCCTGTGCCGATGTAGTGCCCCCATTGGTCTGTAGTTCTAATAATAATTACGGCGTCCCGGTTTTTCGCAAAAATTTGTGCACCGGTAAGCACCTGACTTTCAACAGGAGGGGTTGGGGTTACATTGTCTTGGTCAGTTGTGCCAACTATTGCAGGGACGTATGGGGGGGTATCTGGGTCATCACCCCAGATTATGCCTATCACAATAAGTAGGATAAAAAGTACGCCTACGGTGCTAAGTACTATGAGGAGGGTACGTACACCTCTCCTTGGCGGCGGAGATGGAGGAGGATAGTATCCTGGCTGTGGGTATGGCGGCTGCGCTTGTGGATAAGTAGGCTGTGCTTGTGGGTACATAGGCTGTGGCTGCTGTGGTGGGGTGTACTGTGGCCCTGATTGCCCATACTGTGGCGGTTGACTTGGTGGTTGCCCATATTGTGGGGGCTGGTTTGGTTGCGGGGGGCGTGGTGTTGGCTGGCTATATTGTGGGGATTGTTGCATATGTTGGGATGCCCCGTATTGTGATTGTTGGCTTGGTTGTGCTTGTTGCTGTGTGTACCCAGTTGGCTGTGGCGTAGGTGCTTCGTATCTGTGAGGTGTTGGCTGAGGAGTGGTGGACTCATACCTTGGGGCAATAGGCTGCGGGGTAGATGATTCGTGCCTTGGGGTAATCGGCTGTGGAGAGGGCGACTCATGCCTGTGGGTGGCTTGCTGCGGGGTAGGCTCGTGCCTATAGGTGGCTTGCTGTGGGGTTGATGGATTGTACCCAAGGGGGGCCGATTGAGGGCTTGCCGCCGCGGTGGGTTGAGGAACAATCGGTTGAGGGCTTGGCGACATAGGCGGTGGCGTGATTTGTTGGGTTTGGGCGGCCTGCTGGGCCTGCGTAGCCTGTGCGGTGTCTTCACTTTGCATAGTTCCACACATGCCGCAAAACTTTGAAGTAGACGACTTCAATATAGATCCACAGTTGCTACAATTCATATTTCACCTGCTTTCGGCGTTTTGTTGAATATACATCAAATGACGAGAGTCTACAAGTTAGCTTGTTTTCTTATAAGATATTAGCTTGTTTTCACTTGTCATGTTGGATTACTTGCTGTACGTACAACAGCCGGGGCCAATTCTCCACGCTTTTCCAAGTTGCGCCGGGCGGCACTAAGCATGAGCTTTATCCTGTTAAGCTGATTAACTTCGCTGGCCCCGGGGTCATAGTCCACGGCTACAATATTAGAATCTGGGTACATATTATGGAGTGCTTTGATAATCCCCTTGCCGGTAACATGGTTGGGAAGGCAGGCAAAAGGCTGGGTGCACACAATGTTGGGCACACCTGAGATAATAAGCTCTATCATCTCTGCCGTGAGAAACCATCCCTCTCCTGTTGTATTGCCCAAAGAAACTATAGGGCTTGCAAGCTCGCCCATTTTGTCAATAGGCACAGGGGCGTGGAAGCGCTGGCTCTGGTCTAGGGCCTTGCGCAGTGGCCGGCGATAAAGCTCTATGGCTCGGATTGCCATATTGCCAGCGAACTTAACCTTCTTAGACCCGCCAAGATATCGGGCTTTGAAGTTGACGTTGTATGCGGAATACAGCAGGAAGTCTATCAGATCTGGTACAACGGCTTCGGCCCCTTCTTTTTCTAGAAGGCCGACGATATCGTTGTTGGCAGTGGGGTGGTATTTCACCAAAATTTCACCAACAACGCCTACCCGTGGCAGTACAATGTCTTTCAGGGGCAGGTTATCAAAATCTTTTACTATTGCGAAAATATTACGTTTAAACTCTCTGCGGCGACCTCGCTTGATGGCTTCTTGGCATATAGCGTTCCATTTATCGTAAAGGGCGTTAGCTGAGCCTGGGGTGGCCTCGTATGGCCTGGTGCGGTACAGTACGCGCATCAGCAAGTCACCGTATACTAAGGATTGCATTGCTTTGTTAAACAGGGCGGCAGACAGCTTAAAGCCAGGGTTTTTCTCAAGCCCCATGGCACTAAGTGAAACCACAGGGATATGCTCCATCCCAGCCTTGGCCAAGGCTTTGCGGAAAAACCCAATGTAGTTGGAAGCCCTGCACCCGCCTCCGGTTTGGGACATCATTACAGATACGTTGTTAAGATCATATTCACCGCTAAACAAGGCGTTCATAACCTGTCCCACGGCAATAAGGGCGGGATAACAGGCATCGTTGTTTACAAACCTTAGCCCCGTTTCTATGCAGTCCTTATCAATAGCAGGCATGATGGCCAGATTATACCCGCACGACTCAAAGGCATATTTTAGTATGTCAAAGTGGATGGGGGCCATCTGCGGGGATATTATGGTGTGCTTTTCCTTCATTTCTTTGGTGAAAATCCTGCGGGGCGGGCGAGGTTTTGGGGTGCGGGTCACAATCCCTCTTTCACGCCTTTCGGAAAGAGCGGCAAACAGGGAGCGGATTCTTATCCTAGCCGAGCCTAGATTGCTTACCTCATCAATTTTTATCAAGGTGAAAATCTTGCCTGCTGCTTCTAATATTTCTTGAATTTCATCAGCGGTAACCGCATCCAGCCCACAGCCGAAGGAGTTTAGCTGAATAAGCTCAATATCCTCACGGGTGCGTACCCAGTGGGCTGCAGCGTATAGCCTGGAATGATAGGCCCATTGGTCACGTACCCCCAGGGGCCTTTCTACATGGCCTAGATGGGCTATGGAATCCTCGCTTAGCACGGCGATGCCGTAGGAGTTGATAAGCTCGGGTATGCCGTGGTTAATCTCCGGGTCGATATGATAGGGGCGTCCGGCCAGTACTACGCCGTTTATACCATTGGTGACAATATAGCTTATGGCGTCTTCGCCCATCTTGCGTACATCGGCTAGGTATATTGCCTGTTCTTCCAGGGCCTTTTTAGTTGCGGCACGCACATCCTCGGCTGGGATATCAGGGAACTCCTCAATCAGGCGGGCCTCAAGGCTTTTTGGGTCGTTTAGGTTGAAGAATGGATTATGGAAGCGGATGCCTTGTTCTGCTATTTCTTCCATATTGTTTTTGATATTTTCTGGGTAAGAGGTGACGATGGGGCAGTTGAAATTCATGTCTGCGCCAGGCACGGTGCACTGCTCTAGCGGAATGGACGGGTAGAAAATATATTTATTGCCTTCATTGATAAGTGCCATGATGTGACCATGGGCCAGCTTGGCTGGATAGCACTCGGATTCACTGGGGATAGACTCGATTCCAAGCTCATACAGCCCACGGGAGGATCTGGGGGACAGGTTTACCCTATACCCCAGCTCTGTGAAAAATGTAAACCACAGCGGGTAGCTTTCATACATATTCATGACCCTAGGCAGGCCAACAGCGCCCCGTGGTGCAGCGTCCTCAGCCAGTGGGGTATATCCAAAAAGGCGGTTGTACTTTTGCTCGTACAAGTTAGGGATTCCGCTGGATGCGGGTGTGGTATCGCCAATGCCCTTTTCGCAGCGATTGCCAGAGATAAAGCGCTTGGTTTGATCTGTGGTTTTGAAGCGGTTGACCGTTAGCAGGCAGTTGTTTTCACAAGCTTTGCAGCGGGTGTGGGAGGTGGCAACCTCCAGTTGAGTCAGGGCTTCGTAGTTTAGCAACGTTGTCTGCATATGTGGGCGGTAGCGGCCTTTTGCCAACAGTGCAGCCCCGTAGGCTCCCATCAAGCCCGCGATATCGGGGCGTATAGCTTCCCGTTCGCTTACTGCTTCAAAAGCCCTAAGCACAGCATCGTTGTAAAATGTGCCGCCTTGCACCACAATGCGGTTGCCCATTTGGGATGGGTCTGTGATTTTTATTACCTTTTGCAGGGCGTTTTTAATAACGGAATAAGCCAGTCCGGCAGAAATATCGGAGACAGAGGCTCCCTCTTTTTGGGCCTGTTTTACACGAGAATTCATAAAAACAGTACAGCGGGAGCCTAAATCCACAGGATTTTCCGCAAACAAGGAGCCTGATGCAAACTTCTCAATAGGCAAGTCCAAAGAGCGGGCAAAGGTTTCAAGGAATGAGCCGCAACCAGCAGAGCAAGCCTCGTTAAGCAGTACTGTATCAATTATACCGTTTTTGATACGCAGGCATTTCATGTCCTGCCCGCCGATATCCAAGATAAAATCCACATCCGGGTCAAAAAACGCCGCGGCCTTGTAATGAGCCACGGTTTCAATTTCACCCATATCTGCGCCCAATGCCGACATAAGCAGCGCTTCACCATAGCCGGTTACGCAGCTATAGCGCAGGTTTGCCTCCTTCGGTAGTTGGGAATAAACCTCTGCTAAGGCTTGACGAGCCACTTGTAAAGGATTGCCTTCGTTGTTGGAATAAAATGTATGCAGCAAAGAGCCGTCATCACCAATAACCACAGCCTTGGTGGTGGTAGAACCGGCATCCAGGCCAAAGAAGCAGTCTCCTTGGTATGTTGCCAGTTCTGACTTAGGCACTGCGTATTGGGAATGCCGCTCTTTGAAAGCGACATATTCGTCTTGAGTGGTGAAAAGAGGCTTGAGCCTTGCAATCTCCATTGGCAATTCCTGCTTGCCGTCTAAGTTGATGATTAGGCTGTTTACATCCATTTCAGCGCCTTCGGCGGCGGCACGGTAGGCCGCACCCAAAGCCGCAAATAAATGAGAATCCTCCGGCGTTATCACTTGATGATCGGCAAGCTTAAGCACATCAATAAACCTAGCCCGCAGTTCCGATAAAAAGTGCAGTGGGCCACCAAGGAACGCAATATTGCCGCGGATTGGCTTGCCGCAAGCAAGGCCACTGATTATCTGGCTGACAATGGCCTGGAATATAGAAACGGCCAAGTCCGGCCTAGCTGTTCCTTCATTAATAAGGGGTTGCAAATCGCTTTTGGCAAACACGCCGCAGCGGGCCGCAATAGGATATATAACCTGAAAATCCTTTGCCAGTTCGTTAAGGCCTAGGGCGTCGGTGTCAAGAAGGGTTGCCATCTGGTCTATAAAAGACCCTGTGCCTCCGGCACAGATTCCGTTCATGCGCTGTTCTATTGTATTGGTAAAATATATGATCTTGGCGTCTTCGCCGCCTATTTCTATTGCTACGTCTGTGTGAGGGGCGTTTTTTTCTATGGCATCTGACACCGCAATAACTTCCTGCACAAAAGGCACACCTACCCAATTGGCAAGGGATAACCCCCCGGAGCCGGTTATCATGGCGCGGAAATTAATGTCCCCCAGCTCTTCTCTTGCTTCTTTTATCATTTCCAGCAAAGTTTCTTTTATATTGGAGTGATGTCTGCGGTATCTGGAAAATAACGCAGCCCCCGCATCATCAATGATAGCGACTTTAATTGTGGTAGAGCCGATATCTATCCCAAGTTTATATGTAAACATAATATTTCCCCCTTTAATACCCGCGCCTGGGCATGACTCGCCACTCTCGCGATTGCATCATAGTAAGCAAGTGTTCAACTAAGATTACTATAGCGTTGCTATTATAGCGTTTTTGCGACTTGCGTAAAGCGGAAAATTATGATTTTGTGTCAATATAATCCCTATTTTATATTTAATTGACACTCTTTTCGAATGCGACTACAATAAAGTCCATGTTTTTATACAAATGCGAATTTTAGGGGGAAAGGCAAGTGAGAGACCAAGAATATTTTGGATATGACGGTGATGATAGACATACAGATACTTCCGATAATCCGGATTACATGAATGAAACGGGCCCTCATGGCAACGAGATGGCACGTAACGCTGTAGAGCGCTTCCTGGAATCAGAGTCCAGCGATTATATGGCAGGCTATGACTCCAGGCGAACAGAACGGCCTGAAAGGCCGGAAAGAGCATCAAGGCCAGAGGAGCATCCGTCTCCAGGAACCTTAGATGATGCTTGGCGTCCGGCTTCACCCCCAAACTTTGAATATGATGATGAGTTTATGAACCAGCTGGCCAATGTCCGCAGAGAGCGGCCACGCCGAAGGGAGCAAAACCCTGCACCTAAACCTGCGGTGCGTGTCAATGCCGAGCGCCGCCGCCGTGTTCCTGTTGCAACAGACAGGCATGAGGTTGATGGTGACTGGGTATCCCCAGATGACGATGACTACAACACCTTCCGCCCTCGCCCAAGCGGCCCCGATATTATGTCTCCCCCAAAAGAAGCCAGGGTCAAAGAGCCTCGCCCTCGGGGGAGCGTACCCGTGCATCGCAGAGAGCCAGACCTTGCAGAGGAGGTTGATGGCACAACCCCTCTTCGGTATCTGCTGGCAGTTGTATTTGTGGGTGTGCTTGCCCTTATGGCATTTTTGGCCCTTAACAACAGAAATTTAAGGCGGGATTTAAGCATACTTGAGGCCCAGGCTGCCGAGGTTGACGACAATGCAGAGGATCTTGAACGGGCAAACCTAGAAATTGCCGGTTATCAAACCTTGCTGGAAGAATACAGAGCAGAAAATGAAGCTTTATATGCACAGCTTAATGACTTGGGACATGCTGTCAGCGATGTAACACCTGACTACACTCCAGGTTATACCCCAAGCCGCCCGGTAGATGAGTCTCCAGGCCCAGAAGAACCGCACGCACCTCCTCCTGTCGCAGAGCCAGTTATCCATGTAGTGCTGGCCGGTCAGGTACTGTCTCGTATTGCCAATATGCACTATGGCAGTACCGCACAGGTATATATAGACAAAATTGTAGCTGCAAACAATCTAACTAACCCAAACAGCATCAGGGAAGGCCAGGAGCTGATTATCCCGCCCAGGGAATAATCATGTCCCTTTCGGCATAGGTTAAAGAGACAAATATGAATATAGATAATCAAGTTGAACATCAGCGCAAGCTTCGTCGAAAAACCGTTTGAAGCATGCGGATTTTTCGCCTCGCTTTTGCTGTGTTCAACTAAGATTACTATACAACCGGATGGGGCATAGGATTATGGATCTCGAAAGCATGTCTTTGATTCAACTTAGAGAAATGGCCAAAGAAGCTGGACATAAGAATATTTCCCGCTTAAAGAAGGCTGAATTAGCGGAACTTATAAATGGGAATAAGGGCGCGAAGGCTGAGGCAAAGGAACCTAAACAGAAGGAACCTGCGCTGGCGGAATCGGCGTCAAAGAAAGCTACAAAGCCTGAGAAGAAAAAGCCTAAAGTGGTGGAGGCTGCAAAACCTGACGCAAAACCTACAACTGACAACGAACATCATCAGCCGGCAAAAAGCGTAAAACGCAGTGTTCAAAAGAAAAATGTGAAGACTGCAAAAGCAAAGCCTGAGCATACCGCACTTGAGGTTGCAAAAGAGCAATCTATACCCTTGCCTATACAAGACGATTTTTCATATGCAAGCGCACTTGAAGAGTATGTTTTATCTGGGATGCCAACGATAGAGCCTGAGCCTCAAGCAGCAGCCTTAGAGCCTGAACCTCAGGCAGGAGTCCTATTCGCGGATGAGCCAGCACATGATGCTACCCCCTCCAACCTTGCCACTGAAGTAGAAGTCGTACCTCATCCATCTCAACATGAGCCTGAAACAGCCGAAGGTATATTGGAAATTCTGCCTGATGGATTTGGATTTCTAAGAGTTAATAATTTCTTGCCAAGCTCTGGCGATATTTACATCTCACCTACCCAAATACGGCGTTTTAACTTACGCACAGGCGACTTAGTTTGCGGAACCACCCGCCATGGCGGGGGCGATAAATTTAGCGCACTGTCTTTTATCCAGCATGTCAATGGTGACCCGCCATATATGGCCACCCGGCGGCCCTATTTTGAATACCTGACTCCTATCTTTCCAACAGAACGCATTACCTTGGAAACTTCTGACGGGCAATCTACTCGGCATCAGCTTGCCCCTAGGATCATAGATTTGCTGTCACCTGTCGGCTTTGGTCAACGGGGCATGATTGTGTCACCGCCTAAGGCCGGCAAGACGGTTTTGCTTAAGCAGATTGCCAATGCAATCACCCGCAACTACCCTGATGTGCATCTGATTGTGTTGCTTATAGACGAGCGTCCAGAGGAAGTTACCGATATGCAACGCTCTATAATTGGCGAGCACTGCACAGTGGTTTCGTCTACCTTTGACGAGCAGCCCGAGAATCACAAGCGGGTTGCGGAAATGGTACTAGAGCGGGCAAAACGTCTGGTGGAGCAAAAAAAGGATTTGGTAATCCTTATGGACTCCATAACACGGCTTGGGCGGGCGTATAATTTGACTATCCCGGCGGGAGGGCGCACCCTTTCCGGTGGCCTTGATCCTGCCGCACTATATATGCCTAAGAAATTTTTTGGCGCGGCCCGCAACATTGAAGAGGGCGGTTCCTTGACGGTGCTGGCGACAGCCCTTGTAGACACAGGCAGCAAAATGGACGATGTTATTTTTGAGGAGTTTAAGGGTACTGGCAATATGGAGCTGGTGTTGGATAGGCGAATGGCCGAGAGACGAGTATTTCCTGCAATTGACATTATGCGGTCGGGGACCCGGAGGGAGGATCTTCTCCTTTCTTCTAGGGAGCTAGACGCTATGTATACCCTGCGCGAGATGAGCGGCCGGATATCTTCTGCGGATTTCTCCGAGCAAGTAACCGACATGCTTATCAAGTCCCAGGATAATAAGGATTTTGTTAATGGGTTTATGGAGGTTAGGCGGTATTGATAAAAACCTCTTCTGGTGATGGGAAGGATCGGCTATGACCAAATCATTGATGCTTATAGTTTGCTAGATCCCTAACTCTGGTATAGTGACATTGACAGGTTCATTTGTTAGCTGCTGGAAGAGCCCATTAAGCACTTTCTCCAGTGAGGTTTTGAAATCGTGGCGGGTGGCGGTTTCGGATGAGGTTAACATTACATCGCAATAGAAATCCTCGTTGATAAATACCCTAGCGCTGCCCACAAGCTGCCCGGCTTCTACTGGGGCCTGGATGGACTCAGGAATATATAACTCAACAGATATTGCCGCTTTTTCATCTGGATTAAGCGGTATTTTTATGCCTTCAGCAAAAACAAACTCTACTGATTGGCTTCTGGAACGGGTTACAGGCACTTCACCTGCCAATGCATCGGCAATAATGATTGTCTCGTATTCATAGTTGCCAAAGCCATAGGTAAGTATTTCCTTTGTGTCACGCCATTTTTGCTCCCGGCCTTTGTCACCCCAGCCGCTAGCCAGCACTACTGATATCAGCTGCATATTATTTTGCTTTGCTGCACCTACAAAGCAGTGGCCAGCCTTGCCTGTGAATCCGGTTTTTACGCCATTGGCCCCAGGGAATTCTCTCAGGAGACGGTTTTTGTTGTTCATGCTGTAACTGCGCTTATCGCTTGAGAAATTGGCGCTGGCGGTATTGGTAAGCTCCAGAAATCCTGGTACGGTTAGGGCGTAGCGGGTGATTATGGCAAGGTCGTAGGCGGTAGAGTGGTGGTCGCCTGCATCTAGGCCGCTTGGGGTCTCGAATATGGTATGGTTTGCACCTAGGGCCTGAGCCTTTTGGGTCATTTGGAAACAGAAATTTTCTACAGTGCCTGCCAGATGCTCTGCTACTGCTACTGCGGCATCGTTGCTAGACTCCAGCATAAGGGCCAGCATTAGATCCCCAAGACGGATTTTTTCGCCAGCGGACAGGTTCATTTTTACTTTGGGTGCGGCTGCAGCCTTTTTGGAAACAGTTACGGTTTCATCTAGCCTGCCGCTTTCTATTGCCAATATGGCCGTCATGATTTTAGTAGTGCTGGCCATTGCCATGGGTTGGTGAGGGTTTTTGCCCCATAGTACGCGGCCTGTTTCGGCATCCATAAGGATTGCGGCAGTGGCCTCTACTGTTGGGGTTGGGGCTTTTTTGGTGGTGATATCATCTGCCATGACTAGTACTGTTGGTGAGATTATCGCCAGTATCAAAATTATCAGTGCGGTTTTTTTTATCATTAGTATCCTCCTTAGGCCTGGTACTGCTTGGTGGCCTTAATATCGCTTAAATAGTCTTTGTCTTTTTTGGCAAATCATACTCACGGTTATGGGTATTTGCGATTTGTTTATGTTTTTATTATGATGCCGATTAGCATAACAGGTATGCCGATTTATATGTTTTGTTGCATTATGCAGGATTATCAAGTTATTATGATGGCAGAAACCGGCGAAACACCAGCATGAAGCCATAGAATGTGATTTTATATGCAAAGGAGAACACCAATAATGTTATGCCCTAGCATGATGTGTGCGAATTTTAATACTCTAGCCGATGAGGTGCGGGCTTTGGATAAGGCCGGTGCAGATATTTTCCACTGTGATGTAATGGATGGCAGTTTTGTGCCTAACATGGCATTGGGACTGCAAGATATCAAGTGCATAAGAACCAACACTCAAAAGCTTGTAGATGCCCATCTTATGATAGAAAACCCCGGCAGTAAGGTGCAGTGGTTTATAGATGCAGGTTGCGATATTATTTATATCCACCCAGAAAGCGAGCGCTACGTTGTACGGACTTTGGCATCTATCCGTGCTGCGGGCCGTAAAGCCGGCCTGGCAATAAATCCTGATACTGGCATTGATGCCGTCCGCGAGATGCTGTACGTTTGTGATTATGTTATGGCAATGACTGTAAACCCAGGTTTTGCCGGGCAGCAGTATATTGAGTTTGTAACAGATAAAATTGCTAAGCTGGCTGCTATGAAGTCACAGTTTGGTTATAAGTTAATGGTGGACGGGGCTTGTAGCCCGCAAAAAATACAAGAGTTGTACAAAATAGGGGTGGATGGCTTTGTCCTTGGAACCAGTGCGTTATTTGGGAAGGATGAGAGCTATGCCAGCCTGATGGATGATTTGCGTGCCTTCACTCAGAGATGATGTACAAGCAGCTTGCACGGATGTGCCGCTTGATTATCTATAGGCGCAGGCATTGCCCACGTAAAGGAGGAAATATTATGCAGTCTGTATTCGATTTCCTGGTAAAAGCAAACACCTACTACCTAGCCACCGTAGAAGGTGACCAGCCGCGGGTTCGCCCTTTTGGCACTGTGAACATATTTGAAGGAAAGCTCTATATCCTTGGCGAAAAGCAAAAGAAAGTACACATGCAAATAATAGCTAATCCTAAGGCAGAAATATGTGCATATGATGGCAAGCGTTGGGTAAGGGTTGAGACCACTTTGGTTGAAGATAACCGGCCCCAAGCCCAGGAAAGTATGCTGGCTGCATACAAACAGCTACGGCATATGTACGCTGTAGGTGATGGAAAAATGACAGTGTATTACATGAAAGACTCTACTGCTACCTTTAGAACATTTGGCGAAGATGACGCTGAGCCGGAAGTTGTGACGTTTTAGCGGGATTCCGCTTTTGATGATAATGACAAAAGCGATCGGGGCCAGTATTTAAACCAAACATAACGGAGGGATCCATATGCTAACAACCGATATGCACGAACTGATGCAGGTTATCAAGTGCGAACACTCTGACCCGCATCACATTCTAGGGCAGCATGAAGTTGAAACTAAGGATGGTATCCGTACTATTATCAGGGTGTTTAACCCCGCCGCGGTCTCGGTTGAAGTGTTTTTCCCATGTGAACAAATGAAAAACAGTTCAATAGAGCAAAATTATTCAATGAATGATAGCAGGCCAGTGGATGAATACGATGTAATGAAAAAGCGTATCCCGATGGAAATGATACACAGCGCGGGATTTTTCACACTGCTGCTTGACAAGCCTCCCAGCCACCGTTACAAGCTGGCTTTCACAGGCCACAGCGGCGAAATCTGGGAAAGCTTTGACCCATACTCATTTGCCACAGTATTGTCCGAGTTGGATTTGTACCTCTACGGTCAGGGGACTCATTATCAGATTTACAACAAGCTTGGCGCAAACATCATAACTGTTGATGGCATACACGGCGTGCATTTTGCTGTGTGGGCCCCTAATGCCAAGCGGATAAGTGTGGTTGGGGATTTTAATGGATGGAACGGCCAGCGGCATCCGATGCGCAGCATGGGTTCCTCTGGGGTGTGGGAGTTGTTTGTTCCTGGGCTTGCGGATTATGACCGCTACAAATATGAAATAAAATCCCACACCGGTGCGCTTTTTGCCAAGGCTGACCCCTATGCCCGGTTTGCAGAGCATAGGCCCGGCACAGCCTCCATGGTGTACGACACTGCCGGGTACAATTGGAACGATGCAAAATGGATAAAAAAACGCGATACAAAAGACCCTTTGGACGGGCCGATAAATGTATATGAGTTTCACCCCGGATCTTGGCGGCGGGCAGAGTGTGGCCGATTTATGAGTTGGCCCGAGATGACCAATGAACTTATTCCATATATAAAGCATCTTGGCTACACACATATAGAAATCATGCCCATAATGGAGCATCCTTTCGATGGTTCCTGGGGATATCAGGTAACGGGCTACTATGCCCCTACCAGTCGCTTTGGCAACCCTCATCAGTTTATGGAGTTTGTGGACGCTTGTCACCAAAACGATATTGGTGTGATTGTGGACTGGGTTCCCGCCCATTTTCCAAAAGATGCTCATGGACTTGCTATGTTTGATGGCACGGCTGTATACGAACATCAGGATCCCCGCCAGGGACAGCACCCAGAATGGGGGACGCTTATTTTCAATTATGGGCGTAGCGAGGTTAAGAATTTTCTTATTGCAAACGCCCTGTATTGGATTGAGAAATTTCATATTGACGGATTGCGGGTGGATGCTGTGGCTTCCATGCTGTACCTTGATTATGGAAAAGATAGTGGACAGTGGGTTCCAAATGAATATGGTGGCCGGGAGAACAATGACGCCGTAGAGTTTATGAAACACATGAATTCCATAGTGCAAGAGGCTCATCCAAATGTGCTGATGATTGCCGAGGAATCCACGGCCTGGGAGGGCGTAACCCGCCCTGCCAAAGATGATGGACTGGGCTTTAGTCTCAAGTGGAATATGGGCTGGATGAATGATTTCCTATCCTATATGAAAAGAGATAGCGTGTACCGCAAGCACCATCACCATAACCTGACCTTTGGAATGGTGTATGCCTACTCGGAAAAATATATCTTAGTGCTATCCCATGATGAGGTTGTCCATGGAAAAGGTTCCATGGTGAATAAAATGCCAGGGGATAACTGGCAGAAGCTAGCTAATTTGCGGGCGGCTTACGGCTTTATGATGGGCCACCCCGGTAAGAAGTTGTTGTTTATGGGGGGCGAGTTTGCCCAGTTTGAAGAATGGAACGAGGCCAAGGCTCTTAACTGGTTCCTCTTGGATGGGTACGAGCATCATCGCAAGATGCTGGATTTTGTGAAGGACTTGAATCATCTGTACTTGAAGGAGCGGGCTCTGTGGCAGCGGGATTTCCACCCTGATGGGTTTGGTTGGATTAACTGTGACGACAGTGAGCGGAGCATTATCTCATTTTACAGAGTAGGGGGGAGGGTGCGACGTAGTAAGGCTGACCAGGAAGCTAAGGGGCCGATTTATGAATATGTTGTGTTTATCTGCAACTTTACACCAGTTCCATACATGGACTATAGAGTTGGATTGCCTGCCCCAGGCAAGTACATTGAGATTATTAATAGTGACAATGAAGTTTATGGTGGCAGCGGGATTGTGAATCCAGGGGTGCTTGTGGCAGAAGAGTATCTTTGTGATAGTCAGAAATATAGCTTGCCTTTGAAGTTGCCGCCTCTTGGAGTTGTAGTGTTGAAGATGAAGTAGTGCAGGCTTGTCGCGCAGATACGTGAAAATGATATTCGATTATCTGAAAAATATTGATGCCACGAACACAGGTTTGCGGTATTTTGTGTAGCACGAATTGTTTTATATGGCATTTCATGTTCTTTATGGAATTTGCTTGCATTTTGGCATTGGCGATGGTACAACTGATTTGCATATTTTGTCGTGTTGTGTAGATACTTGTTGAAACATTGAGGAGGCTTTTATGTATCGTTCCCGTATTGTTTCCCGTACCGTGTGTTTGATTTTGACTGTTGGATTGCTTTTGAGTGGAGCGTATACCCCGGTTGCTGCGGCTTTCCGGGAACCACCATCTCGTGTACATTGGGCGGCTGGCTTTGCAGATGCTTTATATGGTTTCAATGTGCTAAGCGAGACAGACACATTGGCTTTGCCTGGCAATCCAGCTTATGCTGCGGATTTTTCTCGTTGGCTGGCTGGTGTTTTTGGTAGTTTTGATCACGATGTATATAATGCGACACTTACCCGGCTCGAGGCAGCTATTTTGGTTGCCCGGGCTTTTTATATGCCTGTGGGTAATCCTGAACTGCTGCAGGGTTTCCCAGATTACTACCTTATACCTGAAGCTTACCAGCCTGTTTTTGCCGGGCTGGTTGAGGCTGGGTTTGTTCGGGGACATGGTTCCGGTGCAATGGCTGGGTTATTAAACCCCCATGGTGTGCTTACCAATGCACAGGCCATTGCCTTGATTGCAATGACTGCCGGGCCTATTGTTACCCAGTCTGGAGTGATTGGTGGTCTTTTTAGCACAGGCAATGCTGTGATAAATACCGGCGGTGTGACATTGTACAATGCGGAAGTCTGGGGCAACTTGATAATCACTGGCCAAGGCGAGCCTATTACTATTATCGGCAACTTTGCCCATGTAATTGTGGATACATCCGCGACCGTGGTGATTAATGGGACTGTGGAACGTTTGACTATAATATCTGATAATGCTGTTGTAGAAATATCTTATGGTGAAATTGTGCATGTCTACGTGATAGGAGGCGATGCACACTTATTTGGCACAGGACATGTGGGTAGTGTAGCTTTGAATGAGCCGGGTTTGGATTTTATTATTGATATAGTTGAGCCAGGGGCTATATGCACAGAGATATCGCAAGGGCTGGATGCTTCGCAAGTTGCGCCTGGTTCCACAACCCCAAGGCCGGATATAGCGGCTGGCACGCCTGCACCCGATGTGCCGGTTGGGCCAGGCTCTGTTTTGCCTCAGCCTACACCAGCACCGCCGCCTGTGAGTACCCCCGGGCCGTCTCCAGAACCAAGTCCATCCCCCGAGCCAGGGCCATCTCCAGAACCAAGCCCATCCCCCGAGCCAGGGCCGTCTCCAGAACCGAGTCCGTCCCCCGAGCCAGGGCCATCTCCAGAACCAAGCCCATCCCCCGAGCCTGGGCCGTCTCCAGAACCAAGCCCATCCCCAGAACCAAGCCCGTCACCCGAGCCAAGCCCAACCCCAATTGCTATTCCATGGGTAGCACCTGGAACCAACAATCAAGACCCATTAGAAATTGGCATATCAGGCGGAGGTGTAATCACTGTTCCACCAAACACGCCATTGCGCAACATCCTTGGTCAGCTTAATCCAGGGGATGAACTGCTGATTTTAGACAACACTATCATAGGTGTTGTAATGAATAGTGACTCTACTCTTGGCGGCCCGGGATTATCCAACCCTACGTCGCCCTTAGAAGTGCATCTTGGCAACAATGTGACCCTTGAGATTGGAGATATCTCATGTAACCTATATAATTTGATTCTCGTTGGTTATCCGGGTAGGAACAGTAGCTTAGTAATAGCGCCAAGTTTCCAAGATTACATGGCAGTCTCAATTAAGGGTACATTTGACATCACGCTACCTTTTGAGAAAAACTTTAGCAGTGACTTTTATCTAAACCTTATGGATACTGTTGACTTTACATTTACTGAAATGACAGTATTCGTGCCCATTCGACTAGATTTATCTGAGTTAACCGGCCAATCGCGTATTGTTGCTAATGCTGTGGATATTTATGTCAACGCATCTTCACCCATTGCTAATTATACAATTGGGTTGAATAATTCATTTGCTGGGCATTTAAACATCCATTTCATGGACTATCGTACGTCAGGATCTAGTTTTATGCTTGTAAACCTGGTAAGATACTCAGCAACACAAAATGCCGCAATTGAGCTTATGCACAATGGAATAAAAATTCAACGCTCGGGTGCAGGCAGTAGTATATTAAGGGTGGGAGTTGGCAATATTCCCATTTCCATCAGCGCGATAATACAAAAGGCTAACCTAGACTACAACGACGATGAAGTAGACGTAAACTGGATACCGGATTAAGCGGCACGAAAGGAAATAAAATTGCAGCTAAAAAACAACCTATTCATGGCCCCTATGGCAGGAGTAACCGACCGGGCCTTTAGAACCATAGTCCACGACCACGGCGCAGGCCTTACATTTTCCGAGATGATAAGTGCCAAAAGCATAGTATATCGCAACAAAAACACAGCCCGCCTACTTGAAAATACCCCAGATGTACGCCCATGGGCAGTGCAGTTTTTCGGCCATGAGCCGGAAATCCTTTACGAAGCTATCCAGATGCTGGAGGATTGCCCCTTCGACATAGTGGACATCAACATGGGTTGCCCTATGCCAAAGATAGTAAAAAACGGCGAAGGGGCCGCCTTAATGACAAATCCATCCCTAGCTGGGCGCATGATTGAAGCCGCTGTAAAAGCCTCTCCCCGCCCAGTAACAGTAAAAATCCGCAAGGGCTTCACTCCATCAACCCTTAACGCAATAGAAATGGCAAAAATAGCAGAAGCAGCAGGAGCCGCCCACATAACCGTCCATGGCCGCACAAGAGACCAGTACTACACCGGCGAGGCAGATTGGGAGGCTATTTCTGCTGTTAAGCGAGCAGTAAATATCCCCGTAATAGGCAACGGGGATATTTTTACGCCGGAAATCGCCATAAAGCGCTTGGAAGAATCAGGCTGTGACGGTATAATGATTGCCAGGGGAGCCATGGGTAATCCTTGGATTTTTTCGCGCACCGCAGAATACCTAAAAACAGGCGTTTTGCCCCCAGCCCCCACTAATTCTGCTATAATAGAAACAGCCATTGTGCACTTATACTCAGTAAATAAAGAACGGGCTAAAATTGCCGAAGAAACAAAAAACATCGACAAAAGCTACACGGTAGTAGAAATGCGAAAGCACCTATCCTGGTACACAAAAGGAATGCCTGGCTCAGCAGAACTAAGGCACAAAATAAACACTGCAAAATCAGCAGAAGAAATGGAAGAGCTGCTACGTAGCCTTGATGTATAACAATGCAAGCCAAACGAAATCAAGGGGGCTTTTTCCACAAGCAAGGTTATGGTATTCTATTACAAGCCCCATAAACCTACATAACCAAGGCAACCGTGCAAGAACCGCCCATACAAAGGAGACAAGCCATGAAACCAAAGAAAAACATAATTTATCCTGCAATAATAGCCCTACTAGCAGGCTTACTACTTCTTTCCCACTTATCAACCTCGGCAATTGCCCAACCAGGCACTGCCACCGACCCGCTAGTAACCCAGCGATACGTTGACGACCGCATAGCAGAACTACAGGCCCAAATCAACGCGCTGCAAGGGGCACAAAGCGGTGGGCAGACAACTGGCGGCCAAGTATCTGCAGGCATAACCCCGGCAGAGCGGACCGCAATCGTTAACGAAATACTGCAAGCCATGGGTGCAAGCCAGGTAGTGCCCTTTACACCGCTGTTTGTGCCTGCAGGCAGCACTCTTGTTGCCAATGCAGGCGTGGAGTTTATTGTAAGAAGCGGTACTGCCTATGTAATAGCCGGGCCCAACGGGCTGGTGGATGTTACTGCAGGCCAAGATATTGGCAATGGTCAACGTGTTAGCCGAAATCATCTGATGCTAGTACCTGCAACAGACGGCCGGGGCCTATACTTTGCAACAGACGCATGGATAATGATTAAGGGTGGTTTTTTAGTTGCCAGCTAAATTAAATATAAGGATATGGATACAGTACATTGCCCAGTGGATGGCGGGAAGCTTGCTTTTTCGCGGCCTTATTGGGGGCATGGGCTGGATTGTAAAGCTGAGCCAAGGCAGTTTTATTGTGGGGCTGTTTATAAAAGACGATGGCCCCCAGCAGGATAGCCTTAAACGCAGTGTATTTGTGCGCCTCTGGGACAAGTTATTAAACGGAATCCCAAAACCCATACGCCTGCCTGCCCGTTGGCCTGCTATTGCATCTGGGGTTTTTTCGGGTAGCTGGTTTATCCGCACTGCCACCGATGGTATGGAGACTCCAATACCGCCGCCGGTTCCAAACACCGGTGGAGGCATGGTTATTGCCTGGGGAGCTTATGCATTGCCTATTTGGGCCTTGCTTATTGCTGTTATTGCATTTCCTGTTCTCCCTACAATGATATTGGCGGGTGTACTGCTACCTGCCTTTGTTTTTGCGATCTTTAGCCGCCGTTTTGTCCTGGATGGGATGGCGGTTTTTTTGTTGTTTTACGTGATTATTACGCTGGTGGCAGGAGCAATGTCTATTGTGCCTGCTTCCAGTGTGCCTGTTGCTATGCTTACCTCGGTGTTCATGCTTTCTGCGGTGCTGGTCAATGCCTGCTGCAAAACCCGTACCAGTATTGATATTTTTATTGCAGGCTTTGTAATTGCCTCTGCTGTTGCCGGTGTTGTTGGGGTGTATCAGGTTTTGACAGACTATACAACACCCGGGGCCTGGCTTGATATTGTGTTGTTTACGGATATTGGGTTAAGGCTTCCTTCTACTTTTGGCAATGCCAATGTTTATGGCACGTATTTGTTGCTTGCAATTCCTGTGGCAGCGGCTTGTGTTATTTATGCAGAGAGAATCTTCTTTAAACTATGCGCTCTTGGCATTACCGGGATTTTGCTGTTTAACATGGTGGCTACCTATTCCAGAGGGTCGTATGTATCCCTTGCCATCGGGGCCTTTGTTTTTGTGCTGATTATTAAGAAAAAGCTGATTGTGCTGTTTGTCCCGGCCCTTCTTGGGGTGCTTCTGGTTTTACCTGCCTCGGTAGTTAACCGGCTGTTTAGCATTCTCAATTTTGATGATACTTCCACTGTTTTTAGGCTCAATATCTGGCGGGGCAGCTTGCGTATGCTGGGGGATTTCTGGCCTATTGGTGTGGGTCAGGGGGAATATGCCTTTAACCGGGTGTATACCTATTACTCTCTTGGGGCAATTTTTACGCCTCACTCACACAATCTTTTTCTTCAGATAATGATTGAAACTGGTATCGTGGGCATCCTTGTGTTTATTGGGGTACTGGCTTGCTTTATTCGGGCCCAGGTGAACTTTCTTAGGCGTGTAAAGGAGTTTCGGCTTCGGGTGTTTTCGGCAGCCTTTATTGCGGCGGTTATTGGGTTCCTTGCCCAGGGGGCCTTTGACTATAACTTTTACAATTATCGCGTGATGCTGGCATTTTTCCTCTTCCTTGGCATTGGTGTAGCCTTTACACGGGTGGTGGCCCCTCAAGCCTCAGATGATAATCAAGCTCCCCAGGAAAGCGAGTGGGTCAAGGGTTATCATGATTAAGATATTGCATGTGGTAACGGACACAAATATTGGCGGGGCAGGGGACTTGTTGCTTCATTTGCTGGATGCCTATGACAGGTCGGTCTTTGAAATGGAAGTGATTGTGCCCCAGAATGCCCGCCTTGCACCTCGGCTTGAAGCCCGTGGCGTGAAGTACTACGAAGCGCCAAATATTGCAGAAAAATCTTTTTCCATGGCGGGGGTTGCGACCCTACGGCGGATGATAAGAGAGATAAAGCCTGATATTGTGCATACTCATAGTTCGTTTTCTGGCAGGATAGCTGCGAAACTGTGCGGCGTGAAAGTAGTGCATACAAGACACAGCGCATTCCCGGTAGCCGGGTGGAAGAAGCGCTTTCCATTTAGGCAGACATTTGGGCTGATAAATAACTCATTAAGCAACTTGATAATCGCCATATCACCGGCGGCTGCGGAAAACCTTACGGACATGGGTACTAAAAAAAGCAAGATTAGGACTCTGTTCAATGGAACGCCTCCTGTACGAAGCTATACAGCAGAGGAGATTAAATGCCTTAAGCAAAAGTACAACATCCCGCCTAACGCA
>Ga0123355_10003455_pt1 | contig 22667 bp, 18 predicted proteins | sample TergutEmb28metaG_3_FD_89872 | JGI IMG/M metagenome (GOLD analysis project Ga0123355, IMG submission 89872) | Embiratermes neotenicus P1 segment gut microbial communities from Petit-Saut dam, French Guiana - Emb289 P1 | ecosystem: Host-associated > Arthropoda: Insects > Digestive system > Gut ... | reverse complement strand
TGCAGGGAACAATAACAGCTTGGAAACAAGACTTGCAAACATGAATGTAACAACCATCACCACCACAGTAAGCGGTGCACGCACCGTTACTAATGGCAATGCACTTGTTATCACCGGTGCCGGTCGTGTAACCGGCAATATTACGGTTAACGCAGGCGGCTTGTTGGTGGTAGAAGGCAATGGTAGCCCTTTTTCAGGAAATGGCTACCGTGCAATACAAGGGCGAGTGACACTTATGGGCGGCGATTTTTACATGCTGTCTGGTGGGCTTTGGAACCCGGGTACTACTGCGGCTGTAACAGTTGACCGTGGCGGCAACTTTACCATGCGTGGCGGTATTATCCGCAACTCAAGCACAACACCTATGGCAACCGCCTCAACAGCAACATTTGCAGTTGATGTCATACACGGCCATTACTTATTAGAAGACGGGATGGTTGTAGTTGGCGGCGCTAACATCTCAATGATGGGAAATAATTTAGGTGTGCGTCTTAATCAAGGTGGTAATGGCCATTTTACTATGAATGGCGGCACACTTTTTGCACCAGGCGTTTCTCCAAATACAATTTCAGTAGCAATAAACGCTGGTGTTTTTACTATGAATGGCGGTGCTATCCGCGGCGGTACCAACCGCCTAAATAGTGTTACAGGTGTGACCATGCGTGGTATTGGCAGCAACCAAGCTCACTTTATCATGAATGGTGGCGACATATATCAGCAATCCAGAGGTGTAGACATGGAAGGCCATAACGCTGTGTTTACACTAAATGACGGCCAAGTCCGTGATAATAGAGGTGGTTCTGGCACCGGCGTTAGTTTATCTAGAGAGGCAACCTTTATAATGCACGGCGGCGCTGTTAGCAACAACACAACATCCGATGTAGCTGCTGGTGTACGTGTTAGTGGCAACGGCACTATATTTACAATGTATAACGGGAGTATCAACCACAACCGTGTGATTTCGCCCGGTTCTGCTATTAATGGTGGCAACGGCGTCGTTGGTGGCGTGAGTAGCCGCGCTGGCGGTGTGTTGGTCACCAATAGTGGTCACTTTTATATGTATGGCGGATATATCGAATACAATGCCGCCGGTGTTGGCGGCGGTGTATTAATTAGCAGTAGTGCTACTATGAGTATGGTAGCCACAGTTCAACATCATTCATACATGAAGCTTGACGGCGGCACCATTAGAAACAATGAAGCAGTATATGGTCGCAAAGACCATGGCGGCGGCGGTGTGAAAGTATATTCCGCGGTAACAGCTGCTATACCTGGCAGAGCCTTGACCAGTTCGTCCACCTTTGATATGTATAGCGGCTATATTATTGGAAATGTTGCTTCATCCCGCGGCGGTGCCAGAGGCTCTGGCCCCTCAGGAGTAGCAAATATATGGGGCGTAAGCGGCGGTGGGGTTTCTGTAACTACAAACGACGGCGCAGCGAGTGGTGGGGTCTTAAGACCCAATGCAATATTTAATATGCATGGTGGCACTATTGCCAATAATAGAGCAACAAGCACTAGTGGTGACCAATATGTTATGGGCGGCGGTGTGTACGCAAGTGTACGTGGTGCTGTTATTAATATGTATGGCGGTGTCATGGAGGGCAATTCAGCTGCTGCCGGTGGTGCTGTTGGTCTAAATCAAGGCGCAGTGTTTAATATGCATGACGGTATAATCCGTCACAACGAAGCACATGGCGTGAGATTGAGAGACTGGCCTTCCAATATTATACCATGGCGCGAGCGCGACTTGGTTGTGCGCGGTGGCGGCGGCGTATATCTTCACGACCACGGAAGATATATTTTTACGAGCATCTCCCCAAGATTTAACATGTATGGTGGTTATATTGTTGAAAACACCTCTATGGATGGTGGCGGTATCTTCTGGATGTGCATCTCACACGATTCAGCTTGGCATCACGCCACTGGCACCCGAACTCAGGAAAATTCTCTTACACGTGTGTATATATCTGAAAATGCAGTTGTACAGTACAACACTGCCACCCGTGGTGCCCGTATAGATGATGAACTCTGGGGCAGGCACCGGGCAGAAGACCCAACTGTAGACTGGGGCGGCAATGTTGTAACCCGTAGCTTTACTTCAACAGGCGGCACGTATAGGCATTTGTTTAATAACCATGATATCAGAACACGTGGTGGGGAAGCTCCAGACCCAGAACCAACGCCAACACCTACGCCGGGACCTGTATATGACGTTACTTTTGTTAATACACCACAGGGTTATCTAAACGGTGCCCACGGCGCAAACGTGTATTTGCAACTGGATTATAACGAAACAGTTACCGCTGACATGGTGCCCAATGCAGACGGAATTCATGGTTGGGAGTTTACGGGCTGGTCATACGACGCGGCAGGTAACTTCCCAGCAGACCCAGCAGGGCATGTGGTTACTGGTGATATCAATTTCTATGCCCACTTCCAGCGTGTATACTTCCGCGTTACGTTTGTAGCAGGGGAAAACGGTGTTATCGTTGGTGACGAGTATATCTATGTACTGTTCGAGGATACGTTGACCTATGACATGCTTCCAGAAACAGAGCCTGATGAACACTTTGTATTAAGCGGATGGGATCCGGATCCGATGCACGGTGTTATTGTGACAGGCGATATGACCATCTATGCAAGCTTTGTGCGCCTTCGCATCACAATAAGGTTTGAAGCAAACCCAGAGTATGGCGGGTTCTTAGGCCAAGGTCAACCATACATGATGCTAAGCTATCTTGATGGAGACGTAATTGTTCCACCTGTTGCGACACCACAATGGGGCTTCGAATTTGTAGGTTGGACGCCAGACCCAACAGGCTATATTGTTACACCGTCATCACATGACTCTATATTTATTGCAGTGTTTGCGCCTATTGGACATGGCGGCTGAAACGCCTACGATGGCACAGGCGGATATTACCGCTAATACGAAGGCAATTAATTCGTACAACTATTAATCTACTGTTAATGGGTATCTCATTGTGAATATGAGTTATTAATCAAAGTCTAAGGCCTGTTCTTACTGCCGACAATAGCCAATTATGGACGATGCGTCGCTGTTGTCGTAAGTGAGAGCAGGCCTTATAGTCATTCCATATAGGGGCGGTTTTATGGCACAGTGACGATATTCTTTGTAAAGCAGTCCATACAAAGTGGCCGGGACTTGGTTACTTTGGTTACAACTCACACCCGCAGGCGTGGAAACCAGCGGTATATTATTGTTGCGGAGAGGGTAGGTAGTTAGACACTAATTTGCAGATCTCGTGATGGTGAATGTCAGTCATCCGCTAACATTGTCAAGTGCAAAATGCAAAAAAGCAAAAGTTCAAACAAAATATTTGCCATATAAGAAAAAGTCTGATATTATAGCTACGATAAGCAATTTATGGTATGCATCACGCTTAATATTCATGCTAAACAATTTCATAGCCACAGACAAAAGAGCGGGTGCCAAACTCGCTCTTATATTTTGCCCATCTATCGGCCATCAGACCTTTTGTCGTTTTTGGTAAAGGTTTCTCTCGCGACCTTTTGTCGTTTTTGGTAAAGGTTTCACCCCGCGACCTTTTGTCGTTTTGGAAAAAGGTTTATCCTACGATAAGAAAGGAACAACATGTCAACCGCCAAACTAGAACTAATCACAAACCTATTAACCCCAACAGTAGAGGCCCAAGGCGTAAGCCTCTACGACATAGAATTTGTAAAAGAAGGCAGCGATAGGATACTGCGGCTATATATAGACAAAGACCCATCCGTAGACCTCACAGACTGCGAGCGCGTAAGCCGTGCGGTAGAAGCCGTGCTAGACGAAAACGACCCAATCCCAACAGCATACGACCTAGAGGTAAGTTCCCCGGGAATAGAGCGTAAACTTACCCGCCCGGCGCATTTTACCCGGTACCTAGGCCATAAGATAGCATTACGCCTATACGGCCCCCAAGGCGGCCGAAGAAAGTTTACCGGCACCCTAACAAGCTACCAAGATAACAATATAACCCTAACAGAAGAAGACAAAAGCAATCACCACTTTACCCAAGAGCAGATTGCGGCTTGCAAGTTAGTGGTTTTTGAATAGAATTTCAAAGGAGGAGTTTGCACAATGGACAGCGGCAAAGAACTCATCGAAGCATTATCGCTAGTGTCGCAAGAACGAGGTATTGATAAAGAAATAATCTTTGAAGCAATAGAGGCATCATTGGTATCAGCCTGCAAAAAACAATTCGGCCAAAACACAGAAATCCGTGTAGTGGTAGACCGGGAAGTAGGCTCATACACCGTAATGGCCAAAAAAACAATAGTAGAAACAGTAGAAGACGACCAAATAGAAATAACTCTAACAGACGCCCGTACAATCAATAACTCAGTAGAAATAGGCGATGAAATAGAAATAATAGTCACCCCAAAAGACTTCGGGCGCATTTCAGCACAAACAGCAAAGCAAGTAGTAACCCAAAAGTTTCGCGAGGCCGAAAGGGAGATTCTCTACAACGAGTTTATCGACAAAGAGAACTCGATGCTAACAGCAATAGTCCAACGCCACGACAGACGCAATGTAATAGTATCCCTAGGCCGCCTTGAAGCAAACCTAATCCCAAGCGAGCAAATCCCACGGGAACGCTATAATTTTTCCGACCGAATAAAAGTCTATGTATCAGAAGTAAAGCAATCAAGCAAAGGCCCCGTTGTAAATATCTCCCGCACCCACCCAGAGCTTTTAAAGCGTCTTTTTGAGCAAGAAGTACCGGAGATATACGACGGCACAGTAGAAATTAAAGCCGTTGCAAGAGAACCGGGCAGCCGCAGCAAAGTAGCCGTACACACCACCCAGCCAGATGTAGACCCAATTGGTGCCTGCGTAGGCCAGTCCGGCCACAGGGTAAACCTAATAAGCGGCGAACTAAGAGGCGAAAGAATCGATATAATCCCCTGGAACGAAGACCCGGCAAGGTTTATAGCATCGGCTCTAAGCCCAAGTAAAGTTGTAAAAGTTGCCCTAAGCCCATACGAATCCTCGGCAAAGGTAATAGTCCCAGATACTCAGCTCTCCCTAGCAATAGGCAAAGAAGGGCAAAACGCCCGCCTAGCCGCCCGCCTAACCGGCTGGAGCATAGACATCAAAAGCGAATCCCAGGTCGAAGGCACAGACTTCCTAGAGTTCCCTGTAGTTGAAAGGCCGGTGGAAGAAACCTATGCAGAATACTACTATGACGACGAGTATTACGACGACGAATACTACGACGAAGCAACAGAAGGCACAGAAGGAGCCCACGGCGAAGTCGCAGAAGACGGTGTGTACTACGATGACGAATACTACGATGACGAATACTACGACGAATACTACGATGACGAATACTATGAATCCGACCCCGCAGCCGTTACAGAATCCGCCCCCGCCGCCGATACAGAAGCAAACGCCGCAAGCGCAGACGACGCCTAAGAAGCAGGCTCAGAAACAAGTGCAGCAATCGACCCAGAAACAGACCTGCAAGCAAACAAATAAGCAACCGCCAAAGCGGACTCCACCCCATAGGCGGTGTGTAGGTTGCGGCGGAATGAAAGATAAAAAGACCTTAATAAGAGTCGCCTGCAACAAACAAGGGGATATAAACATAGACCCAACATCCAAAAAACCGGGCCGCGCCGCATACCTGTGTACAGATAACGCAGAATGCCTTAGAATGGCCAAAAAAATAAGAGGGTTAGAGCGTTCGCTAAAACGCCAGATACCACTTGAAATATATGTCCAGCTAGAGAACCATATAGAGAACCATTTGGTTTTGCAGTAGCTTTTTAAAACTTCGGAGGTGGCTTAATGCCCAAAATTCGTGTACACGAATTAGCCAAACAACTAGGTGTAACCAGCAAGGAATTAATGACCAAATTGGAGGGGTATGGAACCGCCACCAGCAATCATTTTAGTTCCCTGGAAGATACCGATGTTGCGCGTTTAACAAATGATTTTTCAAAAGGAAAAGGTGCCGTGGAAAAACCCAAGCCAAAACAAGAACCGGAAGCCGCAGCCCCTGCGGCTAAACAAGAGCCTCAGCCAGAGGTAAGGATAGCCCCGGCTAAATCAGAGCCGGAGGCCCAAGCCCCTTCGAAAGAAGAAAAACAACAAACAGAAGAGAAACAACAAATACCCCGCTCACTGGGCGAAGACGGTAGGCCACAACCCTCTCAAGGCGAGGATGGCCGCCCGGTTCCTCCACTCGGGTCGGATGGCAAGCCACTGCAACGCCGCCCCCGTCCTCTAGGCGAAGACGGCAGGCCGCTGCCTCCATTAGGCCCGGACGGCAAGCCACTACAACGCCGCCCCCGCCCGTTGGGCGAAGACGGCAGACCGCTACCCCCATTAGGGCCGGACGGCAAGCCACTACAGCGTCGTCCCCGCCCACTAGGCGAAGATGGCAGACCGCTACCCCCATTAGGCCCAGACGGCAAGCCGCTACAACGCCGCCCCCGCCCACTAGGCGAAGATGGCAGACCGCTACCCCCATTAGGCCCGGACGGCAAGCCGCTACAACGCCGCCCCCGCCCACTAGGCGAAGATGGCAGACCGCTACCTCCACTAGGCCCAGACGGCAAGCCACTACAACGTCGCCCCCGCCCGCTAGGCGAAGACGGCAGACCGCTACCCCCATTAGGCCCGGACGGCAAGCCGCTACAACGCCGTCCTCGTCCACTAGGCGAAGACGGCAGGCCACTACCCCCATTAGGGCCAGACGGCAAACCACTACAGCGTCGCCCACGTCCACTAGGCCCTGACGGTAGACCACTGCCTCCGTTAGGTGCAGACGGTAAACCATTGCAACGTCGCCCACAACCGGCGGTAGGTACCGAAGCCGATTTGCCAGCCACAGCACCGGTAGCATCGGGTTCCGCGCTTTCTTCGGTAGATAAGCCCGAAAGACCGGCGGATTCACCTCCAAGCGATGCAACCGGCCAAGTACCAGCAAAACCAGCAGAAATAGAAAAACCAATAGATAAATCCACAGATACACCTGCCGCAACAGTGGCAGAATCTGCGGGTACCCCTCCGCTTACAGTTGTGCGCCCTCGTCCAGATGCAGGGCAAGCAGGCCAGCGGCCCCCAAGAGATGGCAGGCCAGAGAGCAGGCCAAGACCCGCCGGGGATTCAAGGCCTAGGCCAGATGGTACAAGGCCGCAATACGGCGACCGCCCGCGCCCGGATGGAACGCGCCCACAATACAGCGACCGCCCGCGCTCAGACGGCACCCGCCCACAGTACAGTGACCGTCCGCGCCCAGATGGAACTCGCCCACAATACAGAGACCGGCCGCGCCCGGATGGAACGCGCCCACAATACGGCGACCGCCCTCGTCCGGATGGAACGCGCCCACAATACGGCGACCGCCCGCGTCCAGACGGAACCCGTCCACAATACGGAGACCGCCCGCGCCCAGACGGCACAAGGCCACAATACGGCGACCGCCCGCGCCCAGACGGCACACGCCCACAATACGGCGACCGCCCGCGCCCAGACGGCACCCGCCCACAATACGGCGACCGCCCGCGCTCGGATGGAACCCGCCCACAATACGGCGACCGTCCGCGCCCAGACGGAACGCGCCCTTCATTTGGCAGCCCCCGCCCAGGTGGCGGCCCTGGTGGCAGAGGCCCTGCACCCGGCGGTAGAGGCCCTGGTTTCGCAGGCCCGCCAAGGCCAGGCGCACCACGAGGCGGCCCCGGCGCGGCACGCGGCCCCGCCGGTGCCGGAAGGCCCGAAGCCAAGAAAGGCGAACCTACAAAGGATGATAGAAAGTCTCAATGGGGGCGCAGTGCCCAGGCACGTTCTACCCAGCGGGATAAAAACGAACGCAGCAAGGAAGGCGGCCAAAATCAAAGCCGCGGCGGCCGCAATCAAAATCGCGGTCCAAGGCCTGTACAAGTCAAAAAGGTCATGCCAAAAATCCCAGACGTTACAGAAATCAAGGTAGCGGCAGAAATTACCGTAAGAGACCTTGCCGAGAAGCTGCATCGCTCCAATGCCGACGTTATCAAGGTTTTGATGAAAAAAGGCCTGATGGTAACGGCCAATCAAGTAATAGATTTTGAAACCGCGTCACACGTTGCTGAATCATTTAACGTATTAGTGGAAGAATATATAGAAGTAGACGCCTTCGAGGCAGCTTTCGAAGCTGATGAAGACGAAGAAGAAAACCTACAGCCACGCCCACCGGTAGTAGTTGTAATGGGTCATGTCGACCATGGTAAAACCTCGCTACTAGACGTTATCCGCAGCGAGAACGTCCAAGCGCAAGAAGCCGGCGGCATAACCCAACATATCGGCGCGTACAGCACATCCATTAACGGTAAGGCCATCACCTTCCTGGATACACCGGGCCATGAGGCCTTTACCGCAATGCGTATGCGAGGCGCGCAGGTCACGGATATAGCTATCCTGGTTGTAGCAGCGGATGACGGTGTAATGCCTCAAACAATCGAGGCAATAAACCATGCCAAGGCCGCAGGGGTTGAAATAATTGTTGCAATAAACAAAATGGATAAACCCGGCGCAAACCCAGACCGTGTAAAGCAAGAACTAACAGAGCACGGCCTGCAATCCGAAGACTGGGGCGGCGAGACAATTACAGTACCTGTCAGCGCGCTTCAAAGAACCGGCATAGACCAGCTGCTTGAAATGATTCTCCTAGTTGCCGAAATGAAAGAACTTCGCGCAAACCCGGACAAATCAGCCCGAGGTAGCATAATTGAGGCAAAGCTTGACAAGGGCCGTGGCCCCGTTGCAACGGTACTGGTGCAAAGCGGTACCCTTAAAATAGGCGACCCGGTTGTAGCCGGTGCCTGCTTCGGTAAAGTCCGCGCAATGACAGACAGCCGTGGCCGCAGTCTCAAAGAGGCAGGCCCTTCAACACCGGTGGAAATCATAGGCCTTGCGGAAGTGCCTGTAACCGGCGATATTCTCTATACCGCACAAAGCGACAAGCAAGCGCGTCAGCTTTCCGAGACAGTTGTTGCCAAAGGCCGTGTCAATATGATTAAGTCCACCCAGGGCAAGGTATCCCTTGACGACTTGTTCAGCCAAATCCAGGCCGGCCAGGTAAAGGACTTAAACATTGTAGTAAAAGCAGACGTACAAGGTTCCGTTGAAGCACTTCGCGGCAGCCTCGAGAAACTTTCCAACGAAGAAGTGCGCGTGCGCATTATTCATACAGGTGTAGGCGCAATAAACGAGTCAGACGTAATGCTTGCATCGGCGTCAAACGCCATTATCATCGGCTTTAACGTGCGCCCGGATGTAAGCGCGAAATCCACCGCCGAAGCCGAGCAAGTGGACATTAGAACCTATAGCGTAATCTACTCCGCAATAGATGACATAGAAGCCGCAATGAAGGGTATGCTAGATCCAGAGTTTGAAGAAAAAGTCCTGGGTCACGCAGAGATTCGCCAAGTGTTTAAAGCCTCAAGTGTTGGCAATATCGCAGGCTGTTATGTCAATGACGGCAGGATCACAAGAAACGCCCAGGTACGCTTAATCCGCGACGGCAGGGTAATCTACGACGGCCATCTTGATGCGCTTCGCCGCTTTAAAGACGACGCCCGTGAAGTTGCCGCCGGCTACGAATGCGGTATGCTATTTAAAAACTACAGCGACATAAAAGAAGGCGACCGGATTGAAGCCTATATAATGGAGGAAATCCCAAGGTGAAGAAACAAAGCACAAGGCTGACACGCATAAACGACGAGATAGCGCGGGTTGCGGCAGACACCATCCGTAGTGAAATGTCCGACCCACGCATAGCCTCGGTTGTAAGCGTAATGCGCGCCGAAACCACAAGTGACATGAAGTATTGCAAAATATATGTAAGTGTCCTAGCCGACGAAGAAAAACAAAAAGAAACCATGGCCGCCCTAAAAAGCGGCACTGGTTTTGTTCGCCGCCGCATAGCCGAAGTTATAAACCTGCGCCAAACGCCGGAGATTACCTTTGTCTTTGATGACTCAATCGAATACGGGATGCGTATGCGCAAGCTGATTGAAGATGTTAATCGCAATGTCAGCAGTGACACCAACAATGAAACTGATAACGAAACTGATTAACGAAAACTGATTATGGAAGCTGTATTCAGCCTGGCGTATAGCTGGTGTAGGATATAGCTTCTTTACCGGAAGTGAAAGAAGTGAAAATGGAACCAAGACAGATTGCTAAACTGCTACAAGAGCGTGACCGCTTTGTAATTGCCGGGCATATTGGCCCAGATGGGGACACAATTGGTTCCTGCTTTGGGCTTGCGATGGCCTTGAGAAAACTGGGCAAAAAGGCCGTTGTTATGCTTGAGTCATTCGCGGAAAAGTATAATATAATCCCTGGGAAAGAGTATCTGTATCGCGGTACCGAACCCTTGGAAATGGACGTTTTTATTGCCTTAGACTGCGCTGATGTTGAAAGACTCGGTGCTGCTAGGGCTTTTTTTGATAAAGCATATGCACATAAAGGCAAAACCACAGTTTGTATAGACCATCACGAAACAAACGATGGCTTTGCCGAGTATAATTTTATACAGCCTCAAGCATCTTCCACGGCAGAAATGGTTTTCGCAGTAATAGAGGCACTTTTAGAATACAGCGCAATCGACATCCCAATTGATAAAGCCCCAATTGATAAGGATATCGCAAGGGCCATCTACGCGGGCATTGTTGGCGACACAGGCGGTTTTAGATACTCCTCAACAAGCCGGTCAACAATGAGTGTTGCCGCCCGCCTAATGGAAACGGGGATACCCTTTACCGACATTTACAGCGAAGTGCTGCACAAACACAGTTTTGAAGCGGCAAAGGCCTTTGGCATAGCCCTAGAAAACGCGACATCTGCCATTGACGGGCGTCTTGTGTACACTTTTATCACCAAGGAGATGCTTGCCGCTGTCGGTGCAGACTCCTCAGACATGGACAGTGTAGTAGAGTACCTAATGAACACAAGGGGTGCGGAAGTTGCCGTATTTTTCTACGAACGGCATCAGGTAAAAAAAGATAACGTAGCCGGTGATGATAGCGTAAACCCAGGCAGCACCGCTATTTCGGCAAGCGGTATAGGTGATGGCAGCCAGTCAAGGAAAATCAAGGTAAGTATGCGCTCCCGCGGCCTGCATGTAGGCCGTATAGCGGCGGCTTTAGGCGGCGGCGGTCATAGAATGGCCGCAGGGTGTACTATAGTTGGCACCATGGACAGCGTAATGCGCCAAGTGTTAGAAAGTCTTGTTGAAAACGTAGCGGAAAAAGCATGAAGCAAGAGACGATTATTCACGATTTGTTGCGGCGACGCATAGGATCAAATTTAACGAAAATCATCTGCTTCTGCTTTAAGGTCTTCGCCTTAGACCACTGACTGCTATAAAGGAGGCCGCCCATGACGGGCTTTTTTAATGTCTACAAAGAGGCAGGATATACATCCCATGATGTTGTGGCAATTGTACGCAAACTAACAGGCGGCAAGGTAGGCCATACCGGCACCCTTGATCCCCAAGCCGAGGGCGTGCTACCAATTTGTATTGGCCGCGCAACCAAGCTTGCGGATATGGTTATGGCCGAAGAAAAATCATATATTGCTGAGGTGGTACTTGGCATTGTTACCGATACGGGGGATATGACCGGGCAAGTGCTGCAATCCCCAGGATTGACAAATAGCATACCAGGTGGCGGTATAACCGACACGAGGGTAATAGAGAGAAGAATCGGCAATGTATCGCAACGCGATATACATTTCAGCGAGGCCGCAATCCAAGCTACAGTCGCCACCTTTTGCGGGCAACAGACACAGTTACCGCCAATGTATTCCGCAATAAAAGTCGGCGGCAAAAAGCTGTACGAGCTTGCGCGAAAAGGTCAGACTGTAGAACGTAAGCCTCGCCAGATAAACATAAAATCAATAAATGTAATAAAACTAGAGCCTGAAAAAAACAGCTTTACAATTGATGTAACCTGCTCAAAGGGGACATATATCCGCAGCCTATGCGCAGATATCGGCGAAAAACTAGGAACCGGCGCAACAATGGGCGCACTACTGCGTACCCGCAGCGGTGCTTTTACATTGGATAATGCGATAAAGCTAACGGAACTTAAAGACGCGGCGGCAAACAGACACATAAATGATTTTCTGTTATCGGTAGAGACAGTGCTACCCTTCCCCAGGGCATATGTAGGGATTACCGATGGCCCAGCGGTAGCAATGGCCAAAAACGGCAATCGGATACCACTAGACATGGTGGACATGCTTAATATTTCAAACATAAATCAAAATACAAAAGTCTGGCTGCACAGCCCACATGGGGCAATAGGTCTATTTTCTATTGATAAAGCAAATGCTTGTTTACGACTGGAGGTGTTGTTGTGATTATTTTAAGGGGTTCTGATATAAAAATGCCAACACCCTGTGCGCTTGCCATGGGCAAATTTGAAAGCATCCACCTAGGGCATCAAGGATTAATTAGCCAAATGAAACGCTCTGCCCATGGTCTGCCAACAGCACTGCTTGTGTTCTCACCAAACCCATACAAGGTGCTGCATGACCCAGCCTACAATCCGCTATTTACCGACGACGAGCGCGGATACTTGGTGGCGCGACAAGGGGTAGATTATCTGCTAGAGTACCCCTTCGACGCAAAACTAGCCAATCTTTCGCCGAAAGACTTCTGCAACAAGATATATAATGACTTACAAGCACGCATTGTCGTTGTAGGGGAAGGATATCACTTTGGACAAGGGCGTACAGGCACAGCAGATACACTAAGAAAGTCAGCAAAAGCCTACGGTGCCACCGTCTGTGAGGTTGCCCATATAGGCGAAGGCGAAACCCTATTAGCACAAGACTACCCCAACACTACCAGTCAAACCCTGTCAAATGACACTACCTACGCAGACCCCCAAAACACATTCTCAAAGGCCAGCACATCCACAATCCGCACATTACTTGCCGACGGCAAAACCAAAGAAGCACAACAGTTACTAGGGTTCCCATACTTTGTTATGGGGCAAGTAACCCCAGGACTCAAGCTTGGCCGTACCATTGGTTTCCCCACACTTAACTTATACCCGCCTCAAGATAGCATACACGGCAAATTCTTACCCCCGGATGGTGTATACGCAACGCGGACAGTGATAATGTCCGGCAAAAAGCAATACCCAGGCAACCAGGCAAGGGATAACGCAACGCATACAAACAACATAGTATATACTGACGAAACCACATATCAAAGCATAACAAACATAGGCCTACGCCCCACCATATACGGCACAACAAAAACCCGATCCGTAGAGACGCATCTGCTAGAATATAACCAAGAGCCGGCAGGAAGCCCCATCCACAACAAAAATCATGATGGAAGGCAAAGCTACAACGAAGAGTTATACGGCAAACAAATAAGAGTAGAGTTCTCGCGCTTTATCCGGCCAGAGCAGCGGTTTGAAAGCCTAGAGGCCCTACGCGAGCAAATACTAATAGACATACAAGGCGCGAATATCTGGCTCTAACCCGCTTACGCTGCCTACGCATGTAAGTCTATATGAAAAGCATAGCCTGCTTGTGCGCTATGCATACGCTGTATTACATCTAGCTATGTAATGCTATTGCGGCATTGATGTTGGCATATATATCCAACATCTATCGTTGACATGCAAAAATCCCCGTAATTTGGGGTTTTTCCATTTTTGACAAAGGTTATAATGCGCCATTTAGCAGCATAAAACAACAATAAATCGCCCGACTCCTTTGCTGTCCTTTCCACATATCAAAGAAACTCTAAATCTTGCCTTGCAGCAAAAATCCTCACCGCCTCTGGGCGATTTTGGAGCTTAATGTCTACAACACACAGCGACGCTACGCTTTTCATATAGTTTTACAAGTGGTAGACAACGGAAGCGGGTTAGAGGCTTTTTGCGCACCTGTGTAGGCGTTGTGAAGACTCTAGCGATGGGAAAATATTGAGTAGAATCGCGTAGCGATTGTGCGAACGCTGTTTAGGCGGATGAAAATCCGAACCTAAACAGCTTTTTCCCCGCCAGAGGCTTTACAACATCAGCGGTCACATGTGCGCAAAAAGCCTCTAACCTGCTTACGCGGTTCTCGCCGCTGTAAGGTCTATGCAAAATTAGACTCACGTGTTGTAAAGAAAAATTTATATTGACAAAATGACATCAGTGTCATACTATTGTGCTGACACCAATGTCATTTCTTTTGCTTCCCAAAGTAGGATAGCGCGGTCATTTAGAGAGAACCTATAAAGTAACACAATACATAACCAAAAAGGAGGCACCCAAAATTTCGCGTCCACATTTCGAAAGACAACGCAAAGACAAAGTGCGCAAGATACTTGATGCCGCAAAGCTTGTCTTCTGCCGTAAAGGCTTCCTAGCGGTAAAGATGCAAGACATCATAGATGAATGCGGCATAAGCCGTGGCGGTATTTATTTATACTTTGCATCGGTAGATGAAGTGTTCCTTGAGGTGCTTAAGCAGCGCAATAAAGAAGGGCTAACCTCCATAAATAAGGCGGTAAATGCCCACCTGCCATTTGAATCGGTGCTAGATGCCTATATGTCCCGGCAAAAAGAACGGCTTATCAGTTTCGAAAACAGCCTGTTTCGCGCCTACTGCGAGTATATTTTTTCTAAGCCAAAGGCGGCGGTACATGCGTTTAGGGATACCCAACTAAGCCAGCTTCGCGCCTCTGTTGAAGCAATACTAAAGCTGGGTGTGCGTCAAGGTGTGCTTAAAAACGAGAATATTTCTCAGCTTGCGGTGCATTTTATTGCCGTAATCGACGGGCTTAGCATACTGGCACTTGGTGACGCCCTTACTGAAGAGATTATTAACCAGCAGTTTGCGATACTAACAGAAATGCTTGAGAAACAGTCATCGGCCGGGCGGAAAACGTGCGGCAGAAGCGCGTTCTTTGGCGACAGACGGGACTGAATTCGAATAAACATAAGTTAACGCAAATTATGCTACTACGTTTTCCGTAGCCGCAGCCCAAAAGGAGACAATAATGCTAAATAAAATCATATGTTTCACACTACTATTCGTAGCCCTTGCGGCCTTCGCCGCCTGTGGCCAATCCGAAGAAGTTACACCAATCCGTATCGGCCTTACAATTGACGAATCCAACCCCGTTGCGGGCGAGGCCGCAAGCCGCGCGCTTGCCCAGGCTATGTCAGAGTTTTTGGATATGCCTGTAGAGCCGGTGCTGGATATCTCATACCTAATGGGCATTGAGGCAATGCGCGCTGGGCATCTTGATATTATGCTGGTTTCAGCCTTTAACTATATCCGCACATCTGCCGTTGTGGATGTTGAACTGCTGGTTACATTGCCAATACGTGCGGGTGCTGCCAATAACGCGGCCTTTATCACCTGCTCAAGCCGCGATGATATCAACTCAATAGAAGATTTTAGGGGCAAGACCTTTGCGTTTGTTGACGCTGTGTCCACAATGGGCTTTATTTTCCCTAAGTATTACCTGGTTTCCCAGCATGGGCTTAATGTAGACCTTATCATGCATTCCGGTTATTTCTTTGATACAACAACCTTTTCCGGCGGTCACGAGGCCAGCATTATCGGGGTTGGAATGGGAGATTTTGACGGTGCCGCAATTGGCGCGATGTTTATCGAAAACATGGAGGAACGGGGCATAATAAACGCGGCGGACTTTAAGATTATCGCCCATACAGAGCCTGTACCCCATCCAAGCTATATTATCCGCAGCGCAATTGAGCCGGAACTTATCGCAAGTATCCGCGAATTTTTCCTGGCTTTTGACAGCCCGGACTATTTTGCAGAAAACTGGGGCGACGGCACTATCCGCTTTACCCAGCCGGATGTTGCAGGCTATGCCTATGTGCGTTCGATTGTAGAGACTCTTGGATTGGAGTAATACTCTGTACCGCAGTTAGATGTTGTTGCCTTGCTGAAAATATGCAACGCACCAAGCATTTTTCGGCAAGGCTTACAACATCTTGCGAGGAACGGAGTTATTCCCCAAGAGAAACGCAGTTATTCTCCAAGAGAAACGCAGTTATTCTCCAAGAGAAACGGAGTAAAAAATGCTAGAAATTCGTGACCTAGTAAAAACCTACACAAACCCAGACACACCGGTGCTTCACGGTATTAACCTTACCGTGTTGCCCGGTGAGTTTGTCGTGATAATAGGGTCATCAGGTTCTGGCAAGACCACTTTAGTACGCTGCATTAATCGGCTTATCACCGCAACAAGAGGCGAGATTTTCTTCGAGGGCAAACCGATAAACGGCCTAAAAGGCACGAAGCTTCGCAAATTACGCACCAAGATTGGCATGATTTTTCAAGACTATAATCTAATCGGCCGCAGTAACGTAATGCAAAATGTGCTGCACGGCAGGCTTGGGCAAATTAGTTTCTTTAGGTCAGTATTCGGGCTTTATTCACGGGCAGACTTACAGGCCGCCCACGAGCTTATAACAACTGTTGGCCTAGAAGAGCATATGTATAAAAAAGCCCAATCACTTTCCGGCGGGCAGATGCAGCGGGTAGGCATTTGCCGCGCAATGATGCAAAACCCAAAACTGCTGCTTGCAGACGAGCCAATTTCATCTCTTGACCCAACAAGCGCGCAAATTGTGCTTGACCAAATCAAGGCACTGACAAAGGCACGAGGCCTTACCAGTATTATAAATTTGCACCAAGTTGATTTTGCGAAAGCCTACGCAAGCCGGATTATCGGGATTCGCGCGGGATATGTAGTCTTTGACGGCACCCCGGAAGAGTTAACCGATGATATTGTGGAGAATATTTACGCAAAGGCGATATAACCCCGTTCCTCACAAGATGTTGTAAGCAAGCTATAACTGCGGTACGGGGTATGGACGGAGTAGCAAATGTACGATAAAAATTTCCGCATAAAGTTCTGGACAAATATAGCCGCGATTACCGTAATAGTAATCGCGTGCTTTATTTTTTTGCGCATTGACCCAGTTAGGCTGCTTACTGTCGCGCCGTCTTTTATTGCCTATATTGCGGTCAACTTCCTTCCCCCAAGCCTTTCAAATGTGCAGGTATATATCCACGCGGTGCTTAATACAATTGCGTTTGCCGTGGTGGGCACCTATATCTCGACAGTTCTTTCGTTCATATTCGCCCTGCTTATGTCGGAGGCAATCACGCCATATGCGCCGATTAGGGTAGTTGCCCGTTTTATAATGACATTTTTACGCAATATCCCAGTGATTATTTGGGTGACGCTACTTGTATTTATCTTTGGAATTGGCAGTATGGTTGGGCTTATCGCACTTATACTAGCTGCAACGGGGTTTCTTTCTCGTTCCTATGCCGAAAGTATAAACGAAATTGCCACAAAAAAGCTAGAGCCTCTGCGTGCAAGCGGTGTTTCGACCTTTAGGCTAATACAACATGGTCTTCTTTCAGAGTTTATTCCAAGCTGGATAAACTGGACACTGTTCTCATTTGAGATAAACGTTAGGGCGTCGGCAATACTTGGTATGGTTGGTGCAGGCGGCATGGGCATGCTTATACAGACAAACTTAAACCTGCGCAATTTTAACGAGGTTGCAACCCTTGTACTTATGCTGATAATAATCGTGTTGTGTACAGAGTTTCTAGCCAGTATTATCAGAAAAAAAATAATGGCAGGCGGTGTACAACCGACATTTGTAAGGTCGGAAAAAATCAGCTTAATGCCGAAGTCCACCCGTATATTTAGGCTTGCTCTCGCCTTTGCGGTGGTGGGTATATTTATCATAAGCCTAGTATATATGAACCTAGATGTTGCGCGGTTTATGTCACGGCTGGGCAACTTCCCACGTATTATGCGGCTTTTAATGCAGTTTAACACAGGGATGGTCATCCCCGGCCTTAGGCAGTTTTTAGTCTCATTTGCTATGGGGGTAGTTGGTCTTGTGTTTGGTGGGGTTATCGCCTTTGTGCTGGCTTTTCTTGCGGCGGACAATATCACGCCATCAAAGACGCTGTCAGTTTTGATAAAAGCGTTTGTAAGCATAGTACGGGCAGTGCCGTCCCTAGTGATTATCTTAATGATTGTTGCGGCGATAGGCTTTGGCTACACCACCGGGGTTGTAGGCCTTACCATTTCCAGCATGGGGTATCTAACCAAGGCCTTTATCGCCTCAATAGAAGAGCAAGGATACGGCAAGATAACCGCAATGCGCGCAACGGGTGCCTCCTGGGGGCAAATAGTAGTACACGGGCTGGTGCCTGCCGTTGTGACAGGTTTCATAGCCTGGATTGCAATACGCCTTGAGACCTCTGTTGCCGAGTCAATTTCCCTTGGAGTCGTGGGCGCAGGGGGTATAGGCACCCTTTTATCCCGGGCGATACGCGGGTTTGATTATGCCTCGATTACTGTGCTGATACTTATCATATTTGTATGTATGTTTTGTTTGGAGTTGGTTGCCGGGTGGCTGCGGCGTTGGGTATAATTGTGGAATGCAGCAATCTGTAATATATATCCAATAACCTCGGCGGATATGGGGAAAATCCCGGAATTTGGGGTTTTTCCATTTTTGACAAAGGCGATCCCGTTGTCTTTTGGTGACATCAAAGGTTGCCATATAGTTTGATTCCTTGGTCTGCATTGTTTCTAATAAAGAAGCTCTAACTCTAATCCACATTGTCATGTTAAGCGTAAGTGTGCAAAATTACCGCATATGTATATAAACTTTGGCTTAATCGCGGCGCGAAGGCGTTGTTTTTATTTCCATTATGTATATAATGATGCATAGGATGTTACAAATAGCTGGACGATTCCTTGGAGGCGATATGACAGCGCGCTTATACCTAGAAACAGAAGGGTACATGACCTTTGATACAGAGCAATGTTTTTTAAAGTTTCTAGTGCCAAAACAACTGACAATAATAAATAAAATAAAAACCTTCGACAACGGTCATATCGTAATAGATACAAACTACGGGGAGGAATATGTTGACCTAAATGCAATCGCCAAAGAGATTGGTCTAAGCATAAATTTTAACAATCTAAATCCAATATTAGGGAGGGCATGACATGGAAAGCGCAAATCAAATTATGATAAATGCCCCCATAATCATCGAAGGAATTGCTTTTGATGTTGTAAGTGACACTGCAAAAAAACTATTAGCAAGGGATTTGTATAACCCAAATAACAAGGCTTCTTTTGTCGTACGTGGGCAAGAGTTGGTATTGTCAGTATCCTCATTCTGCGATAAATCACGAGAGCAAGCCCTCAGTGACGCAATCCGCATCAACACACGTATGCTTGTGGATGAGGTGCAAAATGCCTAAGTATTTTTCATTCTTGTTTCAATAAAAAGAAGATGGACAGATTTCTCTGGATATGTTGAATACACAAACAAATAGGCCAGTAATGTAAACTACTTACACAAAGGGGATATACGTGAACACTCTTGATATAATACTATTTGCCATAATCGGCCTAGGTGCCTTCTTTGGCCACAGACGCGGGCTGGTGCTTACATTGTACCGGTTAGTGGGCTTTATTCTTGCGTTTTTTCTTGCAAGGCGGTTTCAGCCAGTGGTTGCGGATTTTCTGCGGGGGACATTTGTGTACTATGGCATACGCAACCGTGTTGCCGAAGGCACCGCCCCGCCGGATGCCTCTAATCTATTTCGTGTCACGGCTATTGAAGACCATGTAACCGGGTTTTTTACCAATGTTGTGATAAATATCCTATCCCTTTTAATTGTCTTTTTCCTGGTGCTTATTATTTTATATTTTGCCGGAAAGGCACTTGGCATTGTTGACATGATACCCGTTGTAAGGACTTTTAACCGCTTAGGCGGGCTTATAGTCGGCGGGCTTCTTGGCTTTGGTATTGTGTGGATAGTTGTGTTTGTGCTGACAATATTCTACTCCGCGGGCACAAACGAGACGTTAATCGAATTGGTACAAGGCTCTGAACTTGTAGCATGGCTGCTAGGCAGAGGATGGATGGTTATACTTAATGGACACTGACGAAAAAACACGTGTAAACCAGCGTGGCGATGCTTGGCGGCAGGTAAATAAATGGAGGCTCTTCCTTGTTGGGAATATGGGCCTTTTTGTTATTGTGTCGGTTATCTGGCTTTGGCCCGGTATAACTTCATGGCGCAGCAGTATGGACATTGTTAATTTTCAGCAAAGGATATATGACAACTATGCAAGGCAGGCAGCACAGGCGCAGGAGTTTGACTTCGTATATGACGAAAACATTATGTTCACACACCACGTATTGCCCTACGAATACCTGGCACTTGCAATGGCCGATGTGCATAGCCTTGCGCAAAAATACAACATGGACATTACATATTTTGATGCATCCCAGCCTGTAGGTCACGATATCGACATTGAAGGCGCACGGCTGGTTGAATTAAGGGTTTCGGCTTCGCTCGCAGGTAAGGGAACCACTGACTTTTTATATGGACTGGCAGAAAGCCCGGCCTTTGTGCGTCGCGTCCGCATCGATTTCTATGAAGGACAGCCATCACTTCTGCGATTAGAAATGTCTTTTTTTGGGGCGGTGACGCCCTAGTTGTTGCGATGCCAATTTTTATAAGAAACACATAATTATAATTTTACATAATATACTAGCAGAGGATGCTTGTACTTTTCCATGTAAGCGTATGCTGATACAAAATTAACCGGGATATGAAATCGGCATAGTGGGATAATACGAAATACCGAATCAAATGAAACTTGATTATCAAATCAAACCGGATTATCAAATCAAACTTGATTATCAATAAGTCTTGAATCATATATTGTGCAAAAGGGGGTAAAAAAATGCGCGCATTTATAACAGAACAAACAGAGAAGCACGCGCTTTCAGATGTACGATGCAATGTTTGCGGCCGCGAGGTAATAAAAGATGCATCGGGCTACTTCGAAGACCATATATCACTTACCAAGGCATGGGGATATCATTCCCCATACGACGGTGAGATTCACGGGATAGATATCTGCATAGACTGCTATCAAAGCTGGATAGCAACATTTGAGATTCCGCCAGAGGTATCATATTATTGTGTAATGAACGGGGCCAGTTTACAAACATGTTAAAGCCTTTATGTTTTTTGATGCATATGCTATAATTATGCCATTAATTTGCACGAGGTATGTAAATGGTAGACCCTAAAAAGCCCCCAAAGATATACTACAAGCCGGTAATAAGGGCACCGGTAAAAAAAGATGACGACGAAAACCCCGATGTATCAAAAGAGCTTTGGCAGGAGGCGTTAAGCTGGGCAAAGACTATAATCATGACCCTCCTGCTTGCCTTTGCGATAAACAATTTTGTAATAGTCAACGCAAGGGTGCCAACAGGCTCTATGGAAGATACAATCCGCACCAACGACCGTATCGTAGCCTTTAGGCTTTCGTATCTTTTTAGTTCGCCCCAGCGTTTTGACATTGTTGTCTTTCGCGGGCCTGCGGGCGACCCGGATTTATATGTAAAGCGCATTCTGGGCCTACCCGGAGACAGGCTTATTATCCTGGACGGGCATGTGCATATAAACGGCTCCCCAATACCAGAGCGGTACGACTTCGTAAAGGGCATGCTAGTTGGCAACCACGGGGTCTATAACCCCGAAACCTCCAGGCTCGACCCCTTTGTGGTGCCGGAGGGACATTTTTTTGTACTGGGTGACTACCGTACAAACTCGGCAGACTCTAGGCAGTGGACAGAGACCTTTGTCCCCCGGGGCAGGATACTCGGAAGGGTCGCGTTTAGGTATTTCCCTGGGTTTTCTAACTTATTAAACCAATAAACCATAACGCAATTATAACCAAACACATGAGAAACATAAGAGGAGATGATGTTATGACAAAGGTAACAAAAGACATGATTATTGCCGATATCCTACAAATAGATAGCGGTATAGCCCCAATTTTACTTGCATCCGGCATGAACTGCGTGGGTTGCCCTGCCGCTAAAGGCGAGACACTTGGTGAGGCTGCTGTTGGCCATGGTGTTGATGCGGATAATCTTGCAGAGCAGATTAATGCGTACCTGGAAGGTAAGGCGTAGGTTGCTTTACAATTAAACGCGCTGATAGAGATGGGCTGCGCAATATAGGAAAAGGCACCCCCGTGCTGTGATCGAAAAAATAATCACTGCACGGGGGTGCCTTTTCCCTATTGGTAGCACCAATGCTTTATACAGGGCGTTGAATTGTAAAACTTTGCAGTTGGTAGCACTTGTAGGGAATGCAGAACACCCCACGGAATCGAAAAAATAATTCCTTGTGGGGTGTTCTGCTTCCAGCCGGGCACATGGCCGTGTTAAGGGCGGCTGTTAGGGGGCGATGACGCGCCAATAAGAAAAATCATACATGAACTAAGAAAAAAGCTGGAAGGTACGGATTATACGATTACCACCGAACACGGGAAAGGATATGTATTCGAAAATGGGTGAAAAAGTTAGACATTTCAATCAAAGCGTCTGCACTGGCAAAATCCAAACATCATCGGAAAGGGGGAGCCGTTCTTTTGCAAGGCAAACAACCGCACCAATACCAATCTTCTTGCCTGGAATATTCCCAATGCAACGAAAAGCCTTAACCATAGATTTTGTCGGGTCGCTTGTTGTTTTTATCTCCACGGGATGCAGATAACTCCCATTGGCAATAACTAAGTCT
>Ga0123355_10003454_pt1 | contig 22674 bp, 22 predicted proteins | sample TergutEmb28metaG_3_FD_89872 | JGI IMG/M metagenome (GOLD analysis project Ga0123355, IMG submission 89872) | Embiratermes neotenicus P1 segment gut microbial communities from Petit-Saut dam, French Guiana - Emb289 P1 | ecosystem: Host-associated > Arthropoda: Insects > Digestive system > Gut ... | reverse complement strand
TCGTTTCTATGGTTTGATTATCTCTTATGTGTGTCCTGCTGGTTCGAGAAATGCTGCGGTAAATGCCAATGAACGCTGGTTGGCCTGATGCTCGGGACTCGCATTGACGGTCTGCATGGCTTTCGTCAGGACCGAAACGACCTCCGGCGGCGTGTGGGCAGGTGCCACGATGCCCGTGATCGAGATCGCGATCACATCGTATCCCTGCGAGCGCATAGTGGGGACATCGGGCATCGACCAGTCGGGCTGGTCGGAGGCGACGCCGAGGACCCGGAATTCACCGGTCTTCTTGTTCGGCAGAGCGTCGACGGTTCCTCCAGCCAGCGCATCGACGTGGCTGCCGAGCAGTGCGGTCACCGAGGGCGCTCCGCCATCGAAATGAACCGGCCGAAAACGCACACCCGCGGCAAGGCCGAGCGTCAGGGTGGCGAAGTTGGGTACACTCAAGAGGCCGCTGTCACTGACGGTGATCGTGTCCGGATGCGCGCGCGCCGCCTCGACCAGATCCTTCAGCGTGTGGTAGGGCCCATCGGAGCGGACAGCTATAACGGCGGGCGTTGTGTAGTGCTGGCCAATTGGCTGGAAGTTCGCGCGCGTATAGATCGCGTTGCGCGTTGGATCGAGATAATGCGTCACGACCGTGGGGATGACGACATAGGACAGCGTGTAGCCATCCGGCTTGGAGCGCACGAGCTGGGTAAGGTCCACCTGGGAGGCGGCGCCCGGACGATTGACCACCTCCACGTTGGTGTGGAGCAGTGGTTCCAACGCGGCAGCCATCAGGCGTGCCGCGGTATCTGTGGCGCCGCCCGGCGCATAGCCGACCATGATCGTGATCGGGCGGCCATGCGCGGGAAAGTCTGCGGCGTTCGCCTCCGGTATCGCCAATGCGAAAAGCGGCATGATCAGCGCGATCATTGCCACAGGCCTTGGTCGGAATGACGTCATGCTTCCCTCCTCGCCGGGCATGGGATGAGACCCACCCCGGCATGAGCCCTTCAGATATTGGGCTTATTGTAGTTTCCACTCCGGGCGTCGCTTCTCCCGGAATGCCCGGGCCCCTTCCTGCCCGTCTTCGGTCTCCGCGATATCCTGATCCATGTATCGCGCATAAGTCAGAAGTGGTTCGGGGAATGCGCCGGTCAGACGATAGAGACGCACTGCGCCCTGCGTCGCGAGCGGCGAGCCGAGGCACACCATCTCGGCCAGCGCCTCCGCCTCGGCGAGTACATTTTCGCGCGATACCACCTTGTTGACGATCGCCCATTGCATGCACTGCTCGGCGGTCAGCCGTCCATTGCACAGTGTGAGATAGGCGGCGGCGACGCGTGGCAACGCCTGGTAGATCTCGTGCGGGGCACCGAGGCGCCCGACATTGGTGTGCTGGTCGCCCAGCCAGGCGTCCTCGGCCATGACCCGCAGATGGCACTGCAGGATGATATTGAGGCCGACACCCACCGCGAACCCATTGATTGCCGCGATCAGCGGCTTTTCCAGCTTCACGTCCTTCGGCTGGCCGCCGCCCCCCCAGAAGAAATGCGGGCTGTTCGGATCTTCATGCGGCGTGCGCTTGCCTTCCGCAAAATGCGCTGCCAGAAACTTCACGTCGCGGCCGGCGCAGAAGGCCGGGCCGGTGCCAGTCACGATCCCGACGTAAATATTCGGGTCGAGCCCGATATCCTGCCAGCACTTCCGCAACTCGATGTATGCGTAGCTGTGCAGCGCATTGCGCACTTCAGGCCGGTTGATCGTCACGTAGGCGACATGGCCCTTCTTATCGTATTTGATGTGTTCAAGATCCTTAGGTGCACTCGCGGGATCATAGGGCGACTGTGGCTTGGCCATGAAAGGTACTCCTCAGACAGTGGAAATCGGTGTGGCCGGGGAACCGATCGCGCCTGGAAGGCGCAAGGCCCTCAGCCCTTTGCCGGGCCGAACACCGGCGCACGCTTTTCAAAGAATGCACGGCGGGCCTCGGCACCGTCGGCGGAGAGGCTGAGTTCGGTGGTGTAGATCTGCTCGACCCGAAATCCTTCGCGGACATCGAGCGCTTCGACTGCCGGGAACGATCCGCGAATGCGCTGCACCGCGGCGGGGCTTTTCGCGGCGATCGTGCCCGCGAGCTTCACGGCCGCCGGAACCAGGTCCGCCGCCGGCAGACACTCTTCTACTGCACCAAGACGGTAGAGCTCTCGCGCCGGGACAGGCTCCCCGGTTAGCATCATGCGACGCACCTTTGAGGGCGGCAGAATGCGCTGCAACACGCTGGCGCCGCCTCCCTGTCCCACATCGATCTCTGGCATTCCGAATACTGCGGTATCCGCAGCAAGGATCACGTCGCAACAGGCAGCCAACACGAATCCAGCACCGAGCGCAGCGCCATTCACCGCGGCTATCACCGGCCTGCTGCTGTCCACCAGGCAGAAGAACACATCCCGGGTCAGCCGATTGGCGCGTACATAATCGCCGTTGGCGTCGCTGAGTGCGTGCTTTTCCTTGATGTCAGCCCCGGCGCAGAACACGTGCCCGCGTGCCGTCAACACGATGCTGCGTACGGTGGCATCGGCCTCGAGGCGGTCGAACACCCGCAGCATCGCCTCGCGTGTCGCGCGTCCGAGCGCATTCACGGGCGGTCGCGCCAGCGTCACCAGCGCGACGTGCGGGACAGGGGTGGAGACCTCGATATCGGTTTCGTTCATACCTTATCTCCGGCGATTAGTGTCGGGGATCACCTCGCTACCGGCCGGGGCCGAAGGCCCAGTGCTGCAGGGTCAGAACGATGGGCGGGAACAGGATCAACACGCCGATTTCGACCGCGAGCAGCGGCAACACCGCCTTGGTGTAGTCGACGACTTTTCGCATCGAGCACCTCTGGACCTCTCCAACCCCGGCACGCCTGTCATTTGGCACGGGAGGCGGGACTATAACTCGGAATTGAACCGTTTCAAGCCGCTGGGACGATAACATGTTCCACCCGCCATTCGCCAGATCCCGGCGGCCTAACGGTGACTTGGCGCCTCGCGCACCGAGCCGCGCAGAACGAGTTCGGCGTGCAGCTGGACATGTTGCGCAGGACCTGTGTCTCCGCCCATTCGCCGCAGCAAGAGGTCCCAGGCGACACGAACGATTTCACCGACCGGCTGGCGAATCACGGAGAGGCCCGGATCCACCAGGTCCGCCCATTGCGGCGCCTCGAATGCCAGCAGCGAAATACGCTCCGGATACAAGTTGTCCAGGGTGCGTAATACATGCAACGTGTGCACCGCGATCAGGCTGTTGCTGACGATCACCGCTGTGGGTGCGTGCCGGCCTTTCAGCGTCCCGCTCAGCCGCCGAGCATAATTCCCGCCGCCGTCACCCACCTCCATCACCACGGTTGCGGCGGCGCCGGCCCGCGCGCGCAATGCCTCGATGCGGTGACGCGAGATGCTGAGGATCTGCGACTCGACGACGAACAGGAAACGGCGATGGCCCAGGCGCCTCAGCCGCGTGACGGCCTCATCCATCACCGCCCGGTTATCAAACGTCACTTGGTCGAAGCGGTCATCGTCGCAGGGCCGGTCAACCAGCACCGCGGGCGTGCCTGCATCGTAGAGCAGGTCGAGTGTGCGCCGCGGGTCATAAGTCGAAACCATCAAGAGGCCGGCAATGCGATGGCGCAGCAATTCCCGCACGCGGCGCAGCTCCGTCTGCGGATCGCGCCGGGTGAGTACCTGCATCATCTGATAGCCACGAAGACCGGCAATATCCTCGAAACTGTCGGTCAGTGCGGCGAGGTAGGCGCTCGCGACGTGCGGCGCGGAGAGACCAACCACCGGCACGCGCTGGCGACGCTGCGCACGGGCGAGCATGTTCTGTTCATAACCGAGCATCGCCATGGCGCGATCCACCCGCTCCCGCAGCGCGGTGCTGACGTTGATCGTGTCGTTCAGAACATGAGAGACAGTGCCGACGGAAACATTCGCCAGCCGGGCGACGTCGGTGATGGTCGGCTTCTTGATGCGGGTCATCGGTGTGTCAGCGGGCACGCGCCATACCTACAAGCTCCCGCACCGCACGCAAATCTGTTGCGACCGGCACGGTTTGAACCTTTTCAAACAGCATCGCATACTGCCACCGGATACAGCGGAAGGACAAATATGACGGCACCAGGGACCCGGGACGATGCATTCACCGACGTCTCCCGCCTGCTCGCGCCCCGCAGCGTGGCGGTGATCGGCGCCTCGGACCAGCCAGGCAACGTCGGCGGCGCCGCCGTGCGGTTCTTCGTCAAGTTCGCGGCGCCCTGTGCGGTGTGGCCGGTCAATCCGGGGCGCGACTGTGTGGCGGGACTTGCCTGCTATCGCGGCGTCAGAGACCTGCCTTCCCCAGCCGATCTGGCGATCCTGGCGGTTCCAGCGCCAGCAGTGGCGCAGGTGGTTCGGGAGTGTGCCGCGGTTGGAATCCGCGCGGGGATTGCCTGGGCGGGCGGATTTCAGGAAGCCGGCGCGAAGGGCACTGCGCTGCAGGACGAGCTGGCGGCGCTCTGCCGGCAGGAAGGATTCGTGCTGCTGGGGCCGAACTGCATCGGCATCATTGATTCGCATATGCCGCTGACGGCCAGCTTTGCGTCCATGATGCTGGAACTGGACCATCTGGCTCGCGGGAATATTTCCATCGTGAGCCAGAGCGGTGGCCTCGCAACGATTGCTCAGGCGATGGCGCTGCGTGAAGGCTATGGGTTTCGCTACATGGTCAGCACCGGAAACGAGGCGGTGATCGGTGTGGCCGATTTCATTGGTGCGTTCGCGTCCGATCCGGAAACGAAGATCATTGCCACCTACCTGGAAGGCGTGCGCGACGGAGGAAAATTTCGGCGGGCGCTACTGGCGGCCCGGGACGCCGGCAAGCCGGTGATCGTTCTGAAAGCCGGGGCAACGCAGGCCAGCGCGGTGGCGGCAGCGGCGCATACCGGGGCGTTGGCTGGCGAGAGCCGGGTGTGGGACGCGGTGCTGCGCGATTGCGCGGCGATTCAGGTGGACTCGCTGGAGGAGTTGCTGGACGTCGCCATGCAGTTGAGCGGCGCGGATCTGACGAAGCGATCACGTGGTCGGGGTGTTGCGGCCATCACCTTCGGCGGTGGGAGCGGCGTGTTGTCGGCGGACCAGTGCGACCGGGTGGGCCTCAGCGTGCCCGCACTGACGATGGCGACTCGGGAGAAGCTGGAGGACCTGGTGCCGCCACTGGCGTCCACGCGCAACCCGGTGGACCTGACACCGCAAGCCTATCAAAACCCGCAATGGTTCGCACATTTCCCGCGGGCACTCGACACAATCGCGGCAGATCCCACAATTGGAACGGTCTTCTTCCAGCTCGGTCCGATGGCGCGTGGTGATGTCGAGATGGCGAAGATGGTGGCGTCATTCCGCGAGCGCTGTCTGAAGCCGGTGCTGACGGCCTGGCCCCTAGTGATTCCTTCGGCGCTGGCCAGCCTGCGGGCCGATGGGGTGCACGTCTTTCCGGAATATTCCCGCGCCGTTCGGACCATGGGACGGCTCGCGGACTACGCGGACGCTATGACGGCACCGCGCGAGGTAGTGGCTGCTTCGCCATTCGACTGGGCGGCACACCTGCCGGCGCCGCGTGCCGGCCAGGTAATTTCCGAACACGCCTGTCATGCCATTCTAGCGGGAGCGGGGCTGCCTGTGGCCGAGGGGGTGCTGGCGACGAGTGAGGACATGGCTGCTGAGGCGCTACACCGGACAGGGACACCCGTGGTGATGAAGGGCATCTCTGGGCAGGTGACCCATCGCGCAGCGGCCGGACTGCTGGCGCTGGGATTGGGCTCGGAGATTGCGGTGCGGCAGGCATGGCGAACTCTGCAGACACGTGCCGATCGGTTGAAGGTGACGCTCGACGGCATATTGGTGCAGCAGATGATGGAAACCGGCGCGGAACTGTTGGCTTCCGCATTCCGCGACGCGGAGTTCGGGGTGATGTTATCGCTGGGAGCCGGCGGTACTCTCACCGAGCTCATCGATGACGTCGTGCTGGCACCGGCCCCGTTAAGTGCGGCGGCAGCGGAGCGCGCGCTGCGCCGGTTGCGGGTGATGCGCAAGGCGGGTGATCAGCTGCGAGCAGTGACAGATTTCGTGTGCCGGTTCTCCGCGTTGGCGGCGGCGATGCCATGGCGGCGGTTCGTGCTGGAGGTCAACCCGGTGAAATGGACGTCGACCGAGGCGCGGGCACTGGACGGGTTACTGATTATCGAAGAGCCGTGAGGCAGACGGCCAGCCAAATCGCAGCCTCTGACTCGACGTCGCGCCCAGTGACAGCACCCGAGTGATCAGCATGCCTATATCTTTTCGTTGGCAGCTAGTCAGGACCGAGACGACCGAACCTACCGGTTCACGCCGCCAGGCGGTTACGCGAAGACGATTAACGGCAAAAGGAGAGCCACTCATGTCCTGGTCAACCATCCAGCGGCAGACCTACGAACGAGCTGGCTGGAGCTGCGAGTATTGTGGACTCGATTTTCTAGCCTCCACCCATAACTACCAATCAGCGCAGGTGCACCACGTCGTGCCCTCGGGGTCCGGGGGCACTTCGACATTCGAGAATACGGCGTCGGTCTGCTCTCGCTGCCATGGTTACCTTAAGGGCGCGGGCGTACCCGAAGGAGCCACCCGAGAAGAGAAAATCGCCTTCCACAAAGACCACATCCCCAAGATGGCCGCGCACTACATGAGGGATATCGAGAAACTCCGGTCAGCACGCGCGATGAAGGGGGCTTAGCAGCGCGACCGTGGTGCTACCGCGGTAAGCTATATCTATCAGCCTACCCGACCAGCCGCTCCAACGCTTCCCCGGCTTAAAGCAGCTTGTTGACAGCCTGCCCGCTTAGGCCTTGTTAGGCCCCCAGGAACACACACTGTGGCGACGCCGCAAGGGCGCTCAGTGGAATTCCCTGACGTTCACCCTGGGAGCGCATGAAATGGCGCGCTATTCCCGGCTCAGTCCGCTATCCGTTGAAGAGCAGGCCACCATCTGTAAATTGGTGGTCCGGTTCTTTCACCCGCTGGAATCTGATTACATAAAGGCAAAGATACAACAGGGCCAAAAGTCTATTACGCCACCAAGTGTGATGGACCTCCTTGAATATTACAAGCAACAAGGCATCGACCTATGGTCTAAACTAAACCATGTCCAGGCGCTCATTTCTAAACTCGTCCTGTCGAACATCCTCAACTCGTCTGGAGGAAACGATCATCGCCAGCGCCTTCTATGTATGATAGAGTTGTCGGAGCGCCAACGGAGAGGCTGGTTGTGGTTGGGGAGAGCGCTGGGAAGTCCCTATATCGCGAGCGAAATCGGGAAGGACATCGCGTTCATATCGGGACCCACCAAGACGACGGGCGACCTTGCCGTCGGGACCGGTCTGCTCATTTCAGAACGCGAAATCCTTACTTGCGGTCACGTCATTCGTGATCTTTCCCAGATTTCCGAAATCAGAGTCGGCGGCAAGACCGTGGCCCAAGAACGTACAGCTGTTCATCCACACATCGATATCGGAGTGATCTATCTGAGAGACCAGGTCGCTACCCAACTGCCCGACTTAGCCTTCCGAGATGCGTCGACCTTGGAAGAAATCGTCATAGTTGGATATCCGACCGTACCCCGCAGCCTAGAGCCGGTCCTCACTTTTCAATCGGGGGAAATCTGTGCCCATATCGCCAAGACGCAGGACGCATGGCCAGTGGAGTTATTTAGCGCGATAGCGAGACCGGGCAATAGTGGTGGGCCTGTGGTTGCGATGGACGGGCGGGTGGTTGGCATTGTGACTAGGAGCCTCGAGCGGCAGAAGGAGGAGGCGGACTTCATGGCTCCGATGCCGTTTTTCGCCGCGGTGCCGTCCAAGGTAATTGCGCAGGCCGTGATCGAACTGGATGACGGCAGGACGATCCTGCCCTGGGAGAGCTGGAGCTAAGAGGAAACCCGAGACCGCTTCGTACAACGGGGGCCAGTCCCGACCGTTGCCAACCCTGACGGCGTCGCGTGCCAGCACGATCAATCGCCTGGAGACAAAGCAATGAACTGTCTCGACGATATCCACCCGCTGCTGCGGCGGCGCGACGCGCCCTCGGCCACCGAAATTGCCGACATGCTTCAAGCGGTCATACAGGAAAACGATCTGGAGGACGACGACGATTTCCTCTATCCCGTTGTCGCTGCCTGGAACAAGAAGATGTCTGACCGCCACTGGCAGCGTCGTGGGGATCGGATCCTCGAAATGCGGTCTGCGCGTCCGCCGACGAACTACGGCGGTTCGACGAGTGGTTGACCTCGATAGATTCTCCCGAGCGATTATACACAGAAAATTGTTATGAATCCGTCGATAAAGGACGAGCGGACAGAAGGAGCGGCAAAACGTGGCCAATGAGGCGTTCGCGCGCGTTAAGATTGACCAGCTCCTGAGGGACGCCGGGTGGACGCTCACCGACGGCCACAGCGTGCGCTTCGAGTATCCGCTCGATGATGGCGGCCAGGCGGACTATGCGCTGTTCGACCGCCAAGGCCGCGCGCTCGCCGTGCTGGAGGCCAAGAGCACCAGCGTCAATCTGAGCGTAGGCGAAGCGCAGGGTAGCCGCTATGCCGATCAGCTCGACGTGCCATTCATCTTTCTATCGAATGGCGAGGAGGTGTGGTTCCGTGACAAGACCCAGGACGCTCACTTCCGCTCCGTCGAGACCGTCTTCAGCCAGGACGACCTCGCGCGGCGAAAGGCGGCGACCGAGATTCGCCGCGACCCGCTCGGCATCCCCGTCGACACCCGAATTGCCGGCGGCGGCGGACGCCTGCATCAGACCGCGTGCATCGACGTGCTATGCCGGGAGATCGCCACCGGCCGCCGTAAGCTGCTGGTTGAGATGGCGACCGGCACTGGCAAGACACGGATGGCTGCGGCCCTCATCAAGCGGCTGTTCGAAGCCAACTGGGTAACGCGCGCCCTGTTCGTCGTGGATCGCAACACGCTGGGAATTCAGGCGGAGGATGCGTTCGCCGAGCACCTGCCAAACCTGCCGTGCTATCGCGTGCCGCGCGTCGGCCGACGCTTCCAGGACGAGAAGCGCATCACCATCGTGACCCTGCAAACCCTGGTGAACGAATACGAAAACTACACATCCGGCTACTTCGACCTGATCATCATCGACGAGTGCCACCGAAGTATCTACGGCAAATGGCGGCGCGCCCTCGACCATTTCGACGGCATCAAGATCGGCCTCACCGCCACCCCCTACGTCATGCGCGATGAGCCTGACGTGGACGAGGAGGACCGTGCGGCAATCCGCGACACCATGCGCTTCTTCGAAGTCGATAAGCCGACCTACCGCTACACGTTGGCCGAAGCGATTGCCGATGGGCACCTCGTCCCCTATGAGGTCTACCGCGCTATGACCGCGCGCACCGCGGCGACCGACGGCTTCACCGTTTCCCGCGCCGAGATCGACTGGGACGCCATGGACGAGGCTACCCGCACCGAAATGGAGAAGCTTTTCGCCGAGCAGGACCCGCTGGTGGTCGATCCCACCGCGCTGGAGCGGAAGTTCACCATTCCCGAGCGCAACCGTGCCATGGTGCGGGAGTTCCGCAACGTTCTGGACCACGGCTATGCCGGCCAGGATGGCATCCGCCGCGCGCCGGACTGGGGCAAAACGATTGTGTTCGCCGTCACCAGGAAGCACGCTGAAACCCTCGCCCGCATGTTCGACGACGCGTTCGCCGACAAGAAACCTGCGCCCAACGTCCGCTATGCCGATTTCGTCGTCTCGGGCACGGGTCTGGACGACACCGTCGACGGCCCGGCCAAGATCAAGCGGTTCAAGAAGGAGGAGTTCCCGCAAATCCTGGTCAGCGTGAACATGCTCGACACAGGCTTCGACTGTCCGGAGGTGCGTAACCTGGTGATGGCGCGCTTCACACACTCGTCGATCCTCTACCAGCAAATGCGCGGCCGCGGCACACGCCTAGCGCCGGGCAAGGAGCGCTTCACTATCTGGGACTTCACCGGCGTCACCCTGCGCCACGGCGACGACGATACCCTCGGCGAAGGCGGCGTGGTCGTCGTCCACGAGCCGAAGAAGCCGCCTCCTGCGCCGCGGCGGCTGCTCACCCTCGATGTGCATGACGAGATCGACCCCTCGACCCGCGAATGGGTAACGGTGGACGAGACCGGCAACGCCTTCATGGATGTGGACGAGGCCCGGGCCGAGGCGCTCGGGGCGGCCTTCGAGACGTGGCTCGACAGCCAGGGATTCAACTCCGACCAGCGTCGCCTGCTGCACCTGGTCAAGGAGCAGATCAAGGCCAACGCGGCCGACATGACAGAATTCGACAGCTGGCGCTTCGACGCGCCGCCCCTCTCCATGAACGGTGGCTTCGAGCGCGCCCGTGCCGTGTTTGGCGGCCAAACCGAACTGGAGCGGGTCCTGGCCAGCCTGAACGACGCGGTGTTCGGCGCTGATGCCGCTGGCATCGGGCCGGACGACGACGCGCCGCAGCCCGATAAGCCGATCAATTAGAGGACGACAATGCCGCTCACGCCCGACATGCGCCGCAAGGTCGATCAGATCCGCGACTATCTCTACGGCGGCGGCTATCCCGATCCGCTGTCGAACGCAGAGCAGCTCAGCTTCCTATTCTTCTTCTACATGATCGAGGGGATCGACGCGGCCAACGTCCGGCAGGCTAAGGCCACGAAGCGCAACTACACCTCGCTATTCACGGGCAACTGGACGCTTCGCAATCCGATGAACGCGCCCACCAAGGGCGTCGAGACGGTCCCGCGCGAACGGATGCGCTGGTCGTCGTGGGCCAACGCCATGTCGGGCGAACAGCTCGTCACCTTCGTGCGTGACGAGGTGTTTCCTTTCTTCGCCACCATCGGCGACGAATTCGGTATGAGCTTTATGGCGCAGGCGCGCCTCGCCATCGACGAGCCGACTGTCCTAACCCAGATCGTGACCCTGGTTAACGAGCTGCGCTTGGAGCAAGCCGATCCCGACACCAAGGGCGACCTGTTCGAGCACGTTCTGCGCCAGATCAAGCGGGCCGGCGAACTCGGCCAGTTCCGCACGCCGCGCCACATCATCCGCGCCATCGTCGATCTGGTTGATCCGAAAATCGGCGAGACGGTCTATGACCCCGCCGCCGGCACCGCCGGCTTCTTGGTCGCGGCCTACGAGCACATCCGCCTCGCCAATTCCTCCGCGAACGGGCGCGAGATGACTGAGCTGGAAGGCAAGCCCGTCGAGCGCGGCTTCGGCGACCGGCTGAACGACGCGCAGTGGCGCAAACTCAGGACGGACACTTTCTTCGGCAACGATGTCGATGCCAAGATGGTCAGTCTCGCCAGCATGAATCTGGCGCTGCGCGGCCTGCCGGACGTGCGTATCCTCAGGCGCAACGTGCTGACCACCAGCTTCGACCGGCAGGTGAAGGCCGAGCACGGCCTGCCGCTCGACGGCTACAATGTGATCCTCGCCAACCCGCCGTTCTCCGGCCGGATCGACCGGGACCGCATCGTCGATGATGTGAAGATCGGGACGACCACGGCGACCGAGCTGCTGTTCGTGAAATACATGATCGACAACCTCAAGCCCGGCGGACGCTGCGGTGTGATCGTGCCCGAGGGCGTCCTGTTCGGATCCACTGGCGCACACAAGGAGCTGCGCCGGATGCTGATGCAGAACAACCGGGTGGAGGCCGTGCTCTCGCTGCCCGGCGGGGTGTTCCAGCCATATTCCGGGGTGAAGACCTCGGTGCTGGTGTTCCGCCAGGGCGGGCGCACCGAGCGGGTGATGTTCCTCCACGCCAGCAATGATGGCTACAAGCTCGACGCCAACCACGACCAGCCGATCAATGCTGACGACCTGCCCGGCCTGATCGCCGCCTTTAGCAACCGGGAGGAAATGTGGGCGGATTGGCAAAAGCGCGATTCGGCCAAGCCCTGGGCGCAAAACTGGTGGTTCGCCGAGGCCGGTGCCATTGAGCGCGAGGAATGGAACCTTTCGGCCTCGCGCTACCGGCCCGAGAGCCGTGAGGCTGATGAGCATCGCGATCCGCGCGAGTTGCTGGAGGAATTGCAGGAGGATGTGGAAACCATACTAGGCGACATTCAGACGTTGGCAATGGAGCTGCGGGGAGAAGCAGCGGAGTTACGGGGACAGGCGGCGTGACTGCTTGGCCCATTCGTGAACTGGGTGACGTGGTTGAGATCAACCCTCGGCAGCCGAAGGGCATTGCGCCATCTCAGGAAGTTTCTTTCGTGCCCATGGCCGCCGTCGATGAAATCCACGGCGCCATAACTGATCGACAGGTGCGTGAGTTCGGAGCCGTATCGAAGGGGTTTCCGACCTTCGCGGACGGTGATGTTCTGTTTGCCAAGATCACGCCGTGCATGGAGAACGGCAAGGCAGCCATTGCGTCCAATCTGGTCAGTGGGATCGGTGCGGGGTCCACGGAGTTCTACGTGCTGCGCGCCGGCGAGAACATCTTGCCGGAATATGTGTTTCACTTCGTGCGGCGGTCGTCCTTCAGGGCGGCTTGCAAAGCGAATTTCACAGGGACCGCGGGTCAACAGCGCGTTCCGCGGTCCTACCTCGAGAAGGTGATGTTGCCCCTCCCGCCGCTGGAGGAACAGCGGCGGATCGTGGGGTTGCTGGACCGGGCGGCGGAGATCAGACGGCGAGCCGATGCCGCCCGCGCGAAGGCTCGGGCCATCATCCCCGCGCTCTTCCTCGAGATGTTTGGCGATCCCGCGACGAACCCCGAGGGGTGGCATCAAGTCCGTTTCAGTGAAGTCGTATCGGAATTTCGATACGGCACGAACCAGAAGTGCCACGATTCTCAATCGGACGGCGATGTGGCGGTTCTGCGGATTCCCAACGTCATCGGTGGCCGGATTGACTGGTCGGACCTGAAATTCGCCGTGCTGCCCGAGAAGGAGCGCGCCAAGACTGATCTCCGGACCGGCGACGTGCTGTTTGTCAGGACGAATGGCAATCCCGAGTATATTGGGCGCTGTGCAATGTTTGAGGGGGACCGTTCAGCCTCTTACGCCTCCTATCTGATCCGCGCACGCCTGGGCGCTGAACTCCTGCCGTATTTCGCCGTCGTTCATTTCAATCACGAGAGATATCGACCACTCGTGGTGCGTGCGGGTCGCACTACTGCTGGCAATTTCAATCTGAGCACCGAGGGGCTTGGAGCTTTGCCTGTTATGGGTCCACCCCTCGCGCTTCAAACCGCCTTCGCCGAACAGGCCCAACGTCTCGAAGCCAATGCGCGCGCGCTCGATGCCGCCGCCGCCAAGGCCAAAACTATGGCCGCCGCGCTCTCGGCGGAGGTGTTCCGATGACCGATCCTGATTCTGCCAAAGAGATCCCGGACTATCAGAGCTTTATGCTGCCGGTTCTGCGTGCTACCGAGAACGGCGAGGTCCGACTGGGCGAAGCCGTACGCAGGGTGGCGGACGAGTTGGCCTTGAGCGACGCAGCCCGTGCTATGGTAATGCCGTCCGGGCGTGAACCGCTGCTGGCGAACCGGGTGCGTTGGGCCAAGACCTACCTCACCAAAGCCGGGCTGTTGGAAAGCAACGGGCGCGGCCATTTCCAGATTACTGGGCGCGGACGCGACGTGCTGGCTGCGAAACCCGAACGGATCGACAATCGGTTTCTGAGTAGATTCGACGAGTTCCGGCAGTTCACTGATCGCACACAGTCGTCCGCGGAGGACGGTCCCACCAGCGTGACAACTCTGGTCTCCGATCAGACGCCAGACGAGATCATGCGAACAGCGCATCGGCCGCAGCGGTGACGATGGGGTGGACGGCGTGGTTGACCAAGACACGCTTGGTCTGGACCGAGTTTATATCCAGGCCAAGCGATATGCTGCCAGCCATATTGTGGGGCCAGGTGCGATCCGCGACTTCTTTGGGAGCCTCGACCGGCACAAGGCCGCCAAGGGCATGTTTGTCACCACATCGAAATTCACGGCGAGCGCGCGAGAAACGGCCGAATATCTGAGCAAGCGGATCGTGCTGATTGACGGTGAGCATCTGACGCGCCTGATGGTCCGCTACAATATTGGCTGTCGAGTCGAGGAAACCCTCCACGTCAAGAAGGTGGACGAAGACTTCTTCGAATAGGAGTGCCGCTGCGCAGCTCGGTAGCGGGCGCGCATTTGCGCGCCTTACTTCTGGCCCGCGGGGAGACGGGCCTCGCCGATGCGATCCAACTGGTCTGCCCACCCTTTTGGAAGACTTTGCTTGTTATCAGTAACAAATTGGTTCATGGTTCCATTCGGATTTGCCTTCTTCCACTTGGCATATAAATGGTGAACATACATTCCGCCGATGCACCCACCAAACATTCCAAGAAATGTATGGCCCTTCGTGTGTCCCACGATACCACCCAGCGCCGCGCCTTTAAGGCATCCGGCTGCGTCGGCTGGGTGGACCATCAGAAGACTACCCAAAGCACTCGCCAGTAACAGGCGCTTCATGGCAATTCTCCTTTCTGAGCCGGCTGAGGCGTCTCTCCCGGAGGACCACCCTCTCTGCCGATATACTTGGTCCTGAACGATACGCTCAATCAAGCAGCAGCACGTTTTGTGGCGCTTCGTCTATGCTTTGCCGCCGCCTTCTGCGCGCAATTGAATCATCGCTGACACACCCCTGCAAATCGGCAGTTCGCCGCAGCGGGTGCTGGAATCCAGAATCCCACGCCCGGACGGATTCAGACCAGCCGTTGGCATCCGTCCGGCTTATGCGACAAAGATTTGGGCTAGACTTTCGCCACCGCTAGGGCGTCCAAGGCCAGAAACCCTAAACTCAAAGAGGAATAGGGACAATGCTCACTACGATGAGAAAAGCCGCTCTCGCCGCCACAGCTGCGCTCACCCTGTTCGGCGTGGTCGCGCCCGCCGATGCGGCCCGGAACCATTGGTCCGACTTGGGCGGGAAACTTGCGTGGCTCACCGAGATACACGCTGCAATCGATCGCGACAATCAGGCCGTCAAACAGAGCGGCCCAGGCGCCATCATCATGGTTCAGGATCGGACTGCTGATGGCGAAAATCAGGATGAGGCGGCCAGCAATACCGAGAGACCTGTAAACGCGACGCTTGCGCAAGCGCCCAGTGCGTTCAAGTCCTTAACCCGCAAGGCAGCCGATACCGTCATCGCCACAATTACCGCCGTCGTCGCCGTCAGTAACGCCGGCATCGCCCAAGCCAACGCCGCGGCCCGTAAGGCGGCCGATGCCGCCAACGCCGCAGCCACCGCCGCGAACGCCGCAGCTACCGCCGCTGCCACCGCCGCTGCCGACGTCGCCGCCAAGACCGGCAACGCCAGCATCGCCGCTGCCAACGCCGCGGCCCGCAAGGCGGCCGATGCCGCCAATGCCGCAGCCACCGCCGCGACGGCCGCAGCTACCGCCGCTGCCGACGTCGCCGCAAAGACTGGCAACGCCGGCAACGCCACCGCCGTCGCCGCCATCAAAGCGGCCAACGCCGCAGCTAGCAACGCGGCCGATGCCGCCAACGCCGCAGCCATCGCCGCCATCGCGATCGCCAACGCCACCGGCAGCGCGGCCGCCATCTCGTCAGCCAAAACCGCGGCCGCCGCCGCGGAGGCCGCCAACGCCGCCCTCATCGCTCTAGCCAAGGCCGGCGCCGCCGCAGGCCCACATGTCCTCAAGTGCACAGGCAATATTGGCAAGGGCATAGCCATCTCGCTACTGATCGGAACAGACAAAGGCACCGTCTCCGGGCAACTGCTTCACGTCCAGGTAATTCGCGGGTTGCAGGAGTCCGCGCAGCAATGGCTGAAAGACGCACAGACGAGTAGCGATCCCAGCGTGTATGTCTGCACGGTGGCTGGCATAGTTGGGACAGAAATTGTTGTCAGATTGTCACCAATTCGGCCTCCGACGCTCTAGCACTTGCGCTACGTCACGCGCGTAGCGTGCTCGGCCAGGCGAGCCTCGAAATGCCTGATCTCTCTGCAGATATGGCTGCTGAATAAGAGCGAATTCACGCTCGTCGATCGGTGAGTACTTGCGACCATAGGCGGTCACAGCACCGACCGATACGACCAATCGTGCCCTGGCTTGCTACCGATCCCCCAGTCGAAGCGCTAATCCGGTGCAGGTTGTCAGTGGTGCCCGAGCCCGGCCAAGACAAATCCGGCGAGTCCGGCCAATCCGATGGTTCCGAGACCGCCCATGACCCAGGCGACGCACACGGCGATCCGGCTTGCTCGCTCGGCCCTCGCAGCGTTCTGGCGGACCTGGACCAGCAGCGTACTGGTAGCTTCCTCGACCACTGTCCGCAGCCGCTCCGCGGACCACTCGCCGGCGCGCGTGACGAATGAGGCGGCGATTTCCTTGGCGCCGTCCACCTGCTGCGCCGCCGCAACAGTGATGCGGTCGGCCGAAACCCGAACCGCTGACTCGAGTCGGTCGATTGCCTGATCCATCAGCCGTTGGTTCAGGAGAGCCGCCGTCAGAATCGGATCGTCCGCATCGATCCTCATGCCGTGGACCTTGGCAATGTCTGCCACGAGTTGCTCGCGATCGATCATCCAATGAGGGCAATCTGATCACGGATCGGCCGCCAGACCTGACGCAGACGCTGCCGGGCGACGATACGGAACTCCGGCGACTGGTCGGCCTCGCTGAAGGTCATCTGTCGCGCGAGCATGTCGCGCAGGTTGCGGCCAAAGGTGTCGGGGTTCAGCCGTTCGAGGCGCACCAGGCCGGCGATGCGGGCGCGGTTCCGTTCGTAAAACGGGGTCCGTTCAAAAACCTCGCCGGCCTCCGTCACAATCGGTCCGAAGAACTCATTCAACCAGACGATCAGCTCGACCGAGGGCGGGAACTGCTCGACAACCGCTTCAAGCGCCTTTGCCGTGTCCAGCATGGCTGGTCCGCCAGTCAGGATCGTGTGCACCACCACCACTTTGCCGGAGCTTGCTATCAGACCGGCGATGTCATGCTCCACCAGGTAGCGGCTCAGGGGCACGAATGATGCGGCGCCATTGTCGATGACGAAATACGCGTCTTCCGTGAGCACCCGCTGGACTAGCTCATCGAGAACGTCAACGTCGATACGGTCGCCGGCAAGCAGATCCACATGCTGGGCCCCCAGCGCTCGGATGGCGCCGAAAGACCCGTTTACCGGATCGGTATCAAGGCAGACGAGCGGCGTACCCTGCGCCAGGTAGTACTGCGCCAGGAGCGACGCGACTAAGGTCTTGCCCACGCCGCCCTTGCCCTGCAGCACGAAATGCACCTTCCGCACGGCGGCCGTCTCAACGTTTGCGGACGCCGAAGAGGCGCTCGTAGTCGCCCGGCCTTTCGACTGGGTCATGGTTGAAGGTTCGGAGAGGCTGGTGTCCGGCATGCGCGTCTGATCCTTCCGTTGATGGCATCGGCGGCGGCGGCTTTGCGGCGGCGGCGCGGGCGCCAGAGCACGCCGCACGGGCTGACGCCTGTGGGTCCCGTTTCTGCTCCTCATTGACGGCTCGACTCGGCGCGGGGCGGGCATCTGCCGCATGCCGGACCACGAGGCGCCAGAAGGTCTTGTAACCGATGCCAAGCGCATCCTTGTGGCGCGCATGGACGGTCGTCAGCGACCACCCTTCTGCAAGCTCGGCCCTGATCGTGTCGATGCGTGCGAGGAATGCGACCCGTCCCACGCCCCAAGGGCGGGTCGCGGCGCGGGCCCGGGGGCTCTTCCCGCCACTTGGCAAGCGGTGATCTGACATGGCATATACATACTATAGATTGTGAAACGTAGGGAAGGAGAATGTCATCGAAACTTAGTCAATCTCATGACAACTCGTCGAATGTCGTGGAAATTCGGTCAAATCTCGTGGAAAGTTGTAGAACACGTCGACCTTTCTACGAGATTCTACGACCTGGTATGACCTTCGCTTTGGAGGTCAGGGCAAGATGTGCGTTGTGGTACCACAACGCGGGCCTTACTCGCCTCCGGCTCGACGTTGGTCGCAGAACTCCATGGCGATGAAGCGCGGGACGCGTAGCCGAGTGCTGCCCATGAAGGTGTTCGTCACGGACGCGGAGCGCACGCAAATCGAAGAGCGTGCACGGATCGCCGGCCTCTCGGTCTCTGCCTATCTGCGCGTGGCCGGATTGAACCAGCCGATCCGGTCGGTCCTCGACCACCAGGCGGTTTGCGACCTGGCGAAGGTCAACGGCGACCAGGGGCGGCTCGGTGGCTTGCTCAAGCTGTGGCTGATGGAGCGGGCCGGTCCGGGTGCGCCGGCCACCGAGATCCGCCGCTTGCTGGACGCCATCGCCGACATACAGGCGCAACTGGCCGAGATCGCAGGGCGGGTGTGATCGCTAGGCGCATCCCAAGTCCGAAAGGCGGCGGCGGCTTCGCGCAGCTGGGCGCCTATGTGTTGGACGCCAAGACGACCGACGATCCCGGAAGCTGGACGCGGCTTACCGAATACATCCTCGACACCGACCGTGCCGGCGAGAAGGTCGCGTGGTCGCGCGTGACCAACTGCCAGTCCGACGATCCCGGCTGGGCGGTGAAGGAGATCCTCGCCACCCAGGCGCAGAACACACGGTCACGGTCAGACAAGAACTACCACCTGGTCGTCAGCTTTCCGGAGGGCGAAAAACCGACGCGGGCGCAGCTCGATGACATCGAAGACTCGATCTGCGGTGCGATCGGCTTTGCCGGGCATCAGCGCATCTCGGCAGTGCACCAGAACACCGACAACTGGCACCTGCATGTCGCCATCAACAAGGTCCGTCCGCACACGTTGCTAAATGTCGAGCCCTGGTACGACCACTACCGGCTGCAGGAAATCTGCGCCGAACTCGAGATCAGACACGGACTGACGCGGACGAATCACGGGTCTGAGGCAAAACGCCGGCAGCGGGGCAGGGCAGGGGACTTCGAAGCGCACCAGGGCGGCGTGTCATTCCTGCGCTGGATCCGCGAAGAGATACGTCCCGCCCTTCTGGAGGCACGCGAGCGCGGCGATTGGCAGCCGCTGCACATTGCACTTGCCCGGTGCGGGCTAGAGATCAAGCCGCGTGGTGCCGGTCTGGTGATCGGCCGCCGTGGTGACTCGCGGTTGCATGTGAAGGCGAGCGACGTGGACCGACGTCTGTCGATGCAGTCGCTCACTGCGGCGCTTGGCCCGTACCAACCGCCGGGCGAGCGGGCACGCCAGCAGGGCACCGACGTTGCCTATGATCCCGGTACGCCGAAGCGTTCCGGCGCGGTGTATGAGGCCTTTCGAAAAGAGCGGGACCGGGTGCTTCAGGAACGGGTGGCCGCGCTTGCCGGTTTGAGCGTGCGGCACCGGGCCTATGCCGAACAGCTCAGGGCCTGGTACCGCGAGCGGTTCCGGCAGGAGCGGTCGAGCGGGTTGATCGGCGCTTTGCGACGCGACGCACTGCAGCATCTACGCGGGAACCAGCGGGAAGACCGCACCACGCGCATCCGGCGTGAGGCGAAGGAACGCCACGACGTACGCGCCCGGTACCGGATCCCGACATGGCAGGGCTGGCTCGAGGCCGAGGCGGCGCGTGGCAATGAAGAGGCACTGGCGGCGCTGCGCAGCCGCGTAAGGCAACGCGAGCTGGTCACGGCGCAGCTTCTTGCCGCTGAAAGCGCTGACGAAGCCCGTCACGTCATCCGCCGCCATCTCCGCCCGGCGATCCGGCGCGACGGGCGGGTGATCTATCAGCTCAGCGACGGCGGCGCCGTGTCGGACGAGGCGCGCTTGGTGCGCGTCAGTCAGGTCACCGACGGCGCGGCGTTCTTCGCGCTCTCCCTGGCGTCCGACCGATTCGGGCCGCGCCCGCTTGTCGTGAGGGGCACCGACGAATTCCGCAGGCAGGTCGCGGTGCTCGCCGGGCAGAAGGCACTTGCCGTCACCTTCGCCGACCCGAAGCTCGAGGCAAAGCGTGTCATCGCCGCCTTGCAGCGCGGGGTCGATCGCGGCAACGAACGAGACCTTGAGAGATAATTCCCGCTCGATCATCGCCGAGCGGGTTCGGCGAACATATGAAGGCGAGAGCGTTCGCGAAGACATCGCGCTCAAAACGCCCGCCTGCTTTCGCCTGACCTAGAATATTATGTGTGCGCTATGCAGGGCGATCCTCAAGCGGCTGTCATTGTCGTGAAGACCAGCGAGCGCCGAATGACGATGCTCGGCTGCAACGCGCCGGCGAAATATTCGGTTACCTCTCTCACTCGGTTGCGCCGACGCCGGAAGACAGCATGGGCTATTATGAGAGTATGCTCGCCGAACTCGACCCGGGGAGCCCGAGCTTTATCCTTACCCTTACCCAACCAACGAGTCATAGTTCGTGCGTAAGTCTACTAGCCCTCGCCCTGGAAGAAGAAGGCCAGCGCAAGCAGCACATAGACGCCGACGAGCACGGCGCCCTCATACCAAGTGGTTTCGCCATCCGCGGCGATGGCGCGCACGATAAAGGCGGCGCTGGCGATGGAGAACAGATCGAGCGGGCTGCCGAACACCAGATTCATCGGATGACCGATCCCCCACGACACCAACACAAGCACTGGCGCGACCACCAGCGCGATCTGCAACGCCGAACCCACACACATGTTGACCGATATCTCGATGCGGTCGGCGCGAGCGAAAGCCACCGAGGCAAACAGATCGGCGATGGTGCCGGCCAACGCCAACACCACGACACCCATGAACACTGGTGAGAAACCGAGCTGCGACGCGGTCTCCGCCAGCCGCGCGATAACCAGTTCCGACTCGACGGCAATCACCAGCGTGCAGCCCAGCATCACCAGGATGCCCTTTAGTAGGCTCCACTCTGCCGCGCCGGGTTCTGCCCCGCTGGTGAAGATGCTGCGATGGGTGACGAAGACATAGATGAGGTGCGCTGCATACAGCAACAGCAGCACCACCGACACCGCAAGGCTTAGCCGTTCGTCCAGATCGCCGCGATTGGCATGCGGCGACGAGACGCGCTCGGTCAAGTCGAAAATCGCTGGAAGCAGGATGGCGATCGCCACCAGCATCAGCAGCGTGGACAGCAGGCCGACCCTCTCCTGGTTAAAGGTCTGGCGCGGGCGCTTCACGCCGCCGACCAGAGCGGAGACTCCCAGGAACAGCAACGTGGTGCCGATGATCGAGCCGGTGATCTGCGCCTGCACGATTTCGGTCCGTGCCTTCGCGAGCACGAACAACGCCAGCACCAATTCCGCGGCATTGCCGAAGCTGACGTTGAGCAGGCCACCGATGGCGCCGCCGGCATGCGCGGCCACCTGTTCGGTGCCGCGCCTCACCCAGTCGGCGAGCACCGCGATCGCTGCGAGACCGGCGAGAAAGACCCACACCGACGCCACGACGTTCGTGTAGTGCAGCACCAGCGAGACTGGCACCAAGAGCAGCGGCGTGAAGGTGCGGACCAGGACCCGTGGGGTCATAGATGCCAAACCCCATATCGGTCGGATGATGTCATGCAGCTCGGCGGGGAACTTGCGCAGATGCTGGCGGCGTCAATTCGCGAGGACTTGCCTTGAACATTGGCACGCGCCGCGTCCCTTCGCCGTATTGATGTCAAGCTTAAGGGCGCTATCCCGACCGTCCGGCCGGCCATGGCGACGATCGCGCCTGACCGGCGTGCCCGGACTGCACACACCGCCCGACCCACGGCGGTTATTGGTCGGCCCGTCAGCCGATCCTGGAACCGGACACCCAGCTTCACACCGTCCCCTTTGGGTTCAGTGCAGTCAGTGGCCGTGAGCCAAAGCTAGCGCCCTCAATATCTGATGCTCCAACCCAGGTAAAGTTCCGTTTAGGCTCCTCCAAGGATGATCACTGGTGGGCATCGGCTTGAGCACCGGCGTGGGCTCTCGGTGCCGATCGGCTAATGTTACGCGTCTGACGCGGGCAATGATCAAGCCTCGGACAGCGGACTTTCTAAAGGTGACCCGATTTTGAAACCCAGCCATTTCATTGGCTACGGCGCCTCAAGCGATCTTCTGCCCGCCCGCGAGGGCAGCGACGTCGGGATGTTCTGATAGCTCGACGAACTTCCCGCTCGCGCTGTCCAGCGCGTCGATCTGCCCGCTCTCAATGTTGTAAACCCAACCATGAACGCGCAATTTTTGTTGGCTCAGAGCCAAGGCTACTGAGGGATGTGTTTGGAGGTTTGCCAATTGCGCGATGACGTTCTCGCGGATTAGATCAGCGATGCGTTCCTGATCCGAATTGTATTGGCGTGAGGCATTTGTTGCCTTGGCGCCATCTGCGTGTTGCAGCCAGCGGGCGACCGCGGGCAAATGACTGAGGTCGTGATGGCGCGCAATCGCACCCATCGCCCCACAATCCGAATGCCCGCAGATCACTACATCTCGGGTACCGAGGACTGCAATTGCGTATTCGACCGAGGCTGAAACCCCGCCCGGCTGGGGTCCGTATGACGGTACGATGTTACCAGCGTTCCGCACGACGAAGAGGCTCCCTGGTCCCTCCTGTGTGAGCAGGTCGGGCACCACTCGACTATCCGAGCAGGTGATGAACAGCACCCGCGGAGTCTGGGAATGAGCGAGGGCATGAAAGAGGGCCGCTCGCTCTGGATACGCTGTGCGACGGAACTT
>Ga0123355_10003453_pt1 | contig 22676 bp, 19 predicted proteins | sample TergutEmb28metaG_3_FD_89872 | JGI IMG/M metagenome (GOLD analysis project Ga0123355, IMG submission 89872) | Embiratermes neotenicus P1 segment gut microbial communities from Petit-Saut dam, French Guiana - Emb289 P1 | ecosystem: Host-associated > Arthropoda: Insects > Digestive system > Gut ... | reverse complement strand
TTCACACCATTTAATAAATGCTTTCATAAAATCTCTCCTTTTAATTTATTATACCAAATTTTTAATTAATGCACAAGTACTTTGTGCGCTTAATCGCAAATTTCGGCTTTTTTCGCAAAATTAATTTTCTTTCTTTTTACGCAACAATCTTCTTATTACTTCCAATAAAAAACCATAAATTATAAAAGAAATAATAGATGCTAAATACCAATAAATTGAAATACTGCCAGCATCTGTTTGATTAGTTATCCGAAATCCCGAATTCATTAAATCTAAAAAGTTTCTCCGCAAGAAAAGCAATATCGGATTAAAGCCAATAAGTAATGAAGCATTATTATCAAAACCTAAATGATAAATTAATATAATAATAAGACTAATAATAATGCCCAACAAAACAAAAGATTTTTGTATTTTTTTCATATATCCTCCCGAAACTAATAACACTATATTAAAGTATAAGCAGGAGTTTTAAAAAAATAACTAAAAAAAGCGGATATCTAAAATAAATTTTGCCTAGTTTTTTTAAAATTAAATTTCTTTAGTCGGCTTTGTCCAAAGTTTAAGAAGATTTTTTCTTGTATCTATAAGAGCTCTGTTATTATCTTCTTTAAAGTTTTTATAAGTGAAAAATACTGTACCAACAATATTATCATAATTTTGGTTATAAAGCATCTGGTTAGTGATTTCTTCAGGATTAGACCACATGCCTTCTTCTTTACAAAGATATAATCCTTGACCAATATAAAGTTTAGTTTTAGTTTCTTTTGCCAACTCGCTCCACCATTTTGCAATATCACAATATTTAGCTGTCTCATGACCGGGAATTCCGTCTTTCATAGAACGATTATCCATAGCAAAATAATCCTGAGGTACAATATAATCAATCCAACCTTTTTTCATCCAGTGATAAATATCGGCATAAAGACCTTTATAACAACTAAAAGATGAAGGGTGACAATTAAGTCCATATTCCCAAGCGGCTTCATCACTTTGGCGTGTTTCGTCAAAAAACTTAGAATTGATTCGGTAAACCGCAAACGGGCTTATACCAAATTCTACTTTCTTTGGTAAAGACTTTAAGGTTTCATGTATTTTCTTGATTAACTTATTGACATTTTCTCTTCTGAAATCAGAAAGTTTTTCAATCCCTGAAGCCTGATGTTTAGCCTTTTCTTCCGGATCATTAATTGGCTCATAAGGATAAAAATAATCATCAATATGAATCGATTTGATATCATAATTAGCAGCTAATTCTTTTACTGTTTCCGCCATAAATTCAATAACTTTTGGACTTGCCGGATCTAAAATTAGTTTTGTCTCAGCAGTCTCAATAACTAAATCAGGGTTAAGGCGGGCAAAGTTATTTGAAGCTAATGTATTTAAGAAAGTTAATTTATCCATATTCAAATCAGAGAGTTTTCGATGACTAATCCGATAAGGATTTAACCAGGCATGAACACTGATGTTTTCTTTCTTTGCTTCTTCAATAAAGAACGCCAGTAAATCAAAGCCCGGATATTGCCCTTGTGTACCGGTAATAAAACTGCTCCAAGGATTCAGTTTTGAATTATAGAACGCATCATTAGTTGGTCTTACTTGAAAAACAACAGCGTTCATATTATATTCTTTAACAGTTTTAATTACATCTAAAAGATAAGCCTTACAGTCTTCTGCGTTTTTCGTTACCGGTATATCAATATTCGCAACAGTTGAAAACCAAACACCGCGTAATTCTTTCTTTTTTTCCTGATACTCTAAAGGAACAAGTACTTCTTCTTTACTGCCATAATAAGTGATATTTCCTGACGCAATAAATCTTTTAATTGGTCGCATGATTTATTCTCCTTTTTCTAAATGATTTAGTGATATTTTGGCAAATGTGAAAAAATTTCTTAAATGGGACAGACTTTCTTCTAAACCGCCTTTTTTATTGCGATAAAGCCATAGTCTTTTTTGTTCATTAATAAAACCTTTTTCAGCTTTGATTATCTTTTTAACAGCTTTAATACGCTCATCTTTTGGTAGTGATTCATCATAAACCACATCTATCAAAACAATCATTTTCATAATTTTGACAGTTTGAATAATCTCATCAATAACATATTTACTGTCAGTAGATTTTAAATCAGCAATCTTCAATTCCTTGAGTTTGCTATCAAAAAAAGCATTTATTACTTTTCGCTTATCTTTGCTTAACATATTGTACCGGCATTTCATTAAAAAGTATTCGACAGGTTCTTTTTCGGTAGCCGCAACTGAGGCCCACATAAAATTATAAAAGCCTTGCGTGCCATTTCCGCCATAGCCATAATAACGATAATAATTACCTAAATCAAATAAGATATCCGCAAGCATTCTTTTTTTATCTTTAAAAATAAAATCATTAACGTAATCTTTGACAGAAAATAATGAACCTTCTTTGTTATTCCAAGACATTGATCCTGTAAAAACTAAAGGTAAATAACTTATTGGCCAGAATTGCAGATGACCAAAATCTCCCCAATCTGTTAAAAGAATACCTTCGCCCTGATAACTACTTATTGCCTGACATGCATTTGTTATATTTTCCAGCCAATCCTGAGATCTGCCGAAAAAACTTGACCAGCTTGTCGTTCCTGGTGCTGCGATAAATTTGACACCACTTTCTTTAAGTTTTTTAAGAGTTTTACTAAAAGGATAAACCGCATCATAGCCCCAATCGACAAAAATCATATCTTTTGGTAAGCGGTGCAATAAATCAATATGCTCATTAAGAACATCAGCCCAAATCAAAGGAATTTTACCATATTTCTTAATTTCTTCATACGCAAGAAGCGTATAATCAATATAAACATTGCCTTTGCCTTCTATTTCACATAGTTCTTTACTTTTGCCGTGTCCTAACTCAAAAGGCTCATCAAAATTCATATTAAAATATTTGGAATTAGAAATTGGAAGCATATCTTTATATAATTTCTTTATCAATTCTATTGAGCGAGGATCTTTTGGATCAAGTGTTGTTGGTGTTCGGTGTCTGCCCCATAAATAAATACCTTCAGGGCAAACCGCTAAATCTTTAAATTCATCGTGTTTTAGCCACTCACCCATATGACCAAAACCATTTTGATTAGCGACTAAATCAATATAACGCTTATTACAATACTGTTCAATTTCTTGATATTCAGCTATAGAAATATAGCCATCTTCTTCTAGATATCGTTCAAAAGAGGGATAGCCAAAACTAAAGCCTTCGACATAAAGTTCAAAATGATTCATCTTTAAATCAGCCATGATATCAATAACTGAAAAGATTGTTTCTAGTTTCGCTACTTTGTTGCGGCTAATATCAAACATAAAACCACGAACTCTAAAATCAGGACAATCATTAATTTCAACACATAAAAGACTATCTTTACTTTGCCTAAATATTTGTTTTAAAGTTGTGGACGCAAAAAACAAACCGGCACAGTCATTATAATAAAGATAAATCCTATCACTCTTAATGCTTATTCTATATGCTTCCGCTGCTAAACTTGTGTCAGATTTACAAATAACATCCGCATCAATTTCAACTAGCTTAAAATTGTAAAAGCTATTAAAATTCTCTAAAACATGTGGAACTTGACAATCAAAAGATACTGATAATTCCGGCTTTAAAAGAAATTTTTCCTCAAACCGCTTTATTTCTTTAACCGGCGGATAAAATTTATACATAATCTAGTCTCCTTTATTTTAGTAAATCAGCTAAAACCCAAAGATACTTACCTGTAGTATGACCCCATATTTCCTTATAAACAGCATTATTAATTACTGGCCAGTAAGGAGCATCAAGATCACCGAATGTTTCAATTCCTACTGGCAATGCTCCTTCAATTTGCGGTGAAAAAGCAACATATAATGGATGAATATTATGACCTTCACCTGTCATTGTTGAGGAAGCGAACGGATTTTTTCCTAAAACCCATTCTAACTGATCGATCGCAATCTGCTTCAATTCTGTATCTTTTAATGTTTTAGCAATCAAAGATACGGCTTTTGCTTTACTAAGAATTGTCGCATGAAAACCACGGCGATATGGCGCAACGGCCATTTTTCTTAAATAAAGATTCTCAGAAATCTTAATTCCCGCTCTTATCTGGTTAGCCGCATCATTAATGCTTTGGGTTTCATCCATGAACCAATTTGGGACAATAAAGCGGTTAATTTTAATTTTATCCGGATTATATAATTGAGCCGGCATCATACCATAAGGAGCCATATAGGAAATAGTTTTTTTAATATAGTCACCATAAGCCTTAATTCCTTTTAGCCAATTCTTACTATCAGGATGATCAGGCGCAACTTCATAAAGTCTTATGAGTCCTTTTATCGGATCTTGTTCGTGCCCCCGATGTTCGTAAGTTAGAAGATAATCTTTCTCTTTTGTTTCATAGAAAAAGCCGCCAAAAGGTAATTTACCATCTTGATTTTTTTCCTGACAATCTAAAATATTTTTAGCATAACTAACAGCAGTCTCTAAATAATGAACTTCCTTAGTTAAATTATAAAGTTCAGCCGCAGCAGCACAACCAGCACCCTCCATTTGCGGGACCGGTAATAATCCCCATCTATGGCTGAATAAACCCTTAGAATGACTATCACGGGCAAATTCAAAATCCTGGATTCCCAATCTTAAACACCAGCGCGCAAAAACTTCATCTTTATCTTTAAATAATAAATAGCCTTTAATTAGTGCTGATGAGGCAATAAAGTTTTCATATGGTCCGCTTTCAGAAACATTTCGTCCATATAGCGGATTTTCCGAACTAAAGAATTGATAATTTGGCACAATTGATTTCTTCCACATAAAATGATTAATCGCTAATGCTCTATGACCATCACCAAACCTTGTACGTAGTAACCAATTAAGACCAACTCGTGCTTCTGTTAAAAGTTCTTCGCCTAATTCACCTTTAGAAATAACACTTAAATCAAGGAGCGCTTCTGCAATTTCAGCTGTACAAATTTCAAATTGAGAAAGGTCTGCTGCATCGTGCCAGCCTCCATGATTAGGAAGCATTCTGCCATCAGGATGAGTAGTATAAGAATTCAAATGGCAATCAGAATGAATTCCCGGAATATCTTTACCGCAGTTTAAGGCATAAAGAAAATTCAGACTCTTTTCAATTGAAGCTTTAAAACAATCTTTGGAAATCAAAAAGTAGGGTGTTTTTTCGTTGTTTATTTTTATACAGTAAGTCCCTTTTTTGCTTACTTCAGAAAAATCAATAATTCCAAATTTTCCTAATGCAGTATCATCTAATTGAATCGTGCCTTCAAAAACAATATTTTCATTATTATCTAAAATACAGAATTTTTCGCCTATTGCTTTTTGAGTTAAGGCAATTTTTTTCGCTTTCGGTAAATAACCGGAATGACAATAAGCAATTCTCGATTCTAAATCCCAACCTAAAGTGTAATCAGGCTCAACTGATTCTAATCTTAAATCAGTAACTAGAAACTCAGCGGCAGGTAAAGCATCATCAGGTGCTCCGGGCAAATATGGAGTAATCGCTAGTCGTGTAATTTTATCTCTTTTTAAATGAGGAATTTCAAAGCACACATGATTCCAACTATTAGGATTTAAAGATGGCGCATGTAATAAACCCTTATCTTGATTGGAAAGATAGATGTGAAAATAAAAATTATGAAAGCCTTCAGACTTAGGAAAAATCCAAAAAGATACACGATTATATTCCTCCCAATTTGCCTGATTAAAACTAAACTGAATAGCACTTGAACTTCTTCCTTCTTGAAAGTCAAAATCCATATTCATCTTTAGACTAACACCAGGTCCTCTTTCAGTGTGTGTTAAATTTAACTCGCCTTTTCCTTTTAACTCAAGATTATTAAAATTTTCAAAATCATGTAAAGCTATTGATTTGTTTGTTTTTTTAAAAAGCCAGCGAATACTCGCATCAGAATGCTTTAAAGTGCTCAATTTTTAGTTCCCCCCTTTAAATTATTTTTTTAGCAATTTCCAGATATATATCTTTATTTTTATTACTTTGAAAATTATAAGGACCATCAATTTTGTTAAATGGTATTTCTCCTAACATTGAAACAGATAATCGGTTAGCTAATGCTTTTCCTCCATTATTACCAAATAAATATTCTTTTTCTTGATTAACAGGATTAAGATAATAACTCATATTTTCAATTATACCAAGAATATCATATTTATTTTCTTTAGCAAACAGTCCTGATTTATAAGAAATATCAGTTGAATCATAATCTGGAGTAGTCACAATTACTACTTCCATTTTAGGAACAAACTTCTGTACGTCAAGGGAAGCTATTCCCGGTGGTAAATCAATTATCACAAAATTTAAATCTTCACTCCACAAACAATCATGAAAAAAATGGCTAAGCATTTTCTGAAGCATTGGTGTGCGCCAGACAATAGAACTATCATCTTCAATGATAAAAGCTGTCGAAATCATTTCAATACCTTGAACATTAACCGGATAAATTTTCTGATTTTCATCAGCTAAAACTTCTACATTTTCCAATTTTAATAGTTGTGGAATGCTGGCACCATAAACATCCGCATCTATTAAACCGACTTTTTTACCTGATTCTTTTAAGGCAAAAGCTAAATTAAGCGCAATATTTGATTTACCGACACCGCCTTTACCTGAAGCAATACCAATATAGCGAGTAGCACTTTTATTTTCTTCACCCGCAAATAAAAATTTATACCTAATACCGGGGAAACCTAGTGAAAGTTTGACTAATCGAATAAGATCTTTTTTAAAATTATCAACTAAGACTTTGTCATTATTAACTAACATTATTTCAACATCGCAGATATTTCCTTCGGCGATTTCTACTTTTTTTAGTCCTCCAGTTTCAAATAAACTTTTACGGGCGGTATAATCAATAAGTCTTTCTAAATACTCTTTTAATTCCAGTATTTCCATATTAATTTCTTTCCTTAATTTCTTTGTTAAGCATCTTCACAAAATCTGTAAGTTTGATTGTAACCTGATCTGTTGAGCCGTGTTTGCGGAAAGTAACAGTTTTGTTTTCTGCTTCATTATTACCTAAAACTAAACTATAGGGAACCTTTTGGGTTTGCGAGCGTCTAATCTTGTAGTTTAACTTCTCTTCGCTCAAATCAATTTCAGTTCTGATATTAGCCTTTACTAATCTTTTCTCAACACGTTTAGCATATTTACTATGATAATTAATATTTACCGGAATTACCGTAACTTGAAGCGGACTCATCCAAAGCGGAAAACTACCACCATAGTGTTCTATTAAAATTCCGATAAAGCGTTCAAATGATCCCGAAAGCGCCCGATGAATCATAATCGGACGTTTGCGGTTTCCCGTTTCATCAATATAATGAAGATCAAAACGTTCTGGTAAATTCATATCAAGTTGGATTGTTCCACATTGCCAGATTCTATTCATAGAATCTTTTAATTTAAAGTCTAGTTTAGGTCCATAAAAAGCTCCCTCACCAGGCATTACAATAACTTTAATTCCAGCTTCTTGACAAACTTCTGCCAGAATTTTTTCAGCTTTGTCCCAAAGTGCGATTTTACCAATATATTTTTCTGGTCTTGTAGAAAGTTCAATATGAAAGTTAAGCTTAAACTGCGCATAAAACAACTCATAAAGTTTAATCAATTCTCTAACCTCATTATTTATCATCGCTTCTGTCATAAAAATATGAGCATCATCCTGAGTGAAAACTCTCACCCTAAATAATCCAGCTAAAGCACCACTAGCTTCATGACGATGAACTAAACCTAATTCAGCTAACTTTAAAGGAAAATCGCGATATGAACGCAATCCGTTTTTATAGACTAAAATACCACCCGGGCAATTCATTGGCTTTAAAACAAACTGATGCTTATCAATTTCCGAAGTATACATGTTTTCTCGATAGTTTTCCCAGTGACCGCTAACTTCCCATAATTCCTGATTGAGCATAATTGGTGTTTGAATCATTTCATAACCGGCCGCATTATGAACTTCATGCCAGTATTTTTCTATTTCCGATCTAAGAATCATACCTTTAGGAAGCCAAAAAGGAAATCCCGGACCAAACTCAGAAATCATAAAAAGTTCAAGTTCGCGACCAAGTTTACGATGATCACGTTTTTTTCTTTCTTCTACAATTTCCAAATATTGAGTCAAATCTGCTTCATTAAAAAAGGCTATCCCATAAATTCTTGTGAGCATTGGCTTATTAGAATCACCTTGAAAATAAGCACCGGCTAAAGATAATAACTTAAAATATTTGATTGCTTTTGTGTCTAATACATGTGGACCTCTGCATAAATCACGAAAGTTGCCTTGCTTATAAACAGAAAACTCTTCGCCTTCAAGTGCATTTAGAATCGCAACTTTATATGAATCATCTTTAAAGAGTTCTAGAATTTCATTTCTACAGTGATCAGTTTTTCTCAATAGAATTCCAGAATTTACTATTTTGTGCATTTCATTTTCAATTGCTTGAAGATCATCAACTGAAATGTTTTTTTCAGTTTTAAAATCAATGTCATAATAGAATCCTTCTTCAATTGTCGGTCCAATCCCAAACAAAGCTTGCGGATAAAGATTTTTAACTGCATGCGCTAATAGATGCGCCGCACTATGATTTAATATCTTTAAAGCTTCCTCACTTTCATTTGTCACAAAGGCAATACTGGCATCTTTTGTGAAAACAAAGCTTAAATCTTTTAATTCTCCCTCAACTTTAAGCGCAATGCTTCTTTTAAATAATGAAGGCGAAATACTTTTAGAAATATCGACTCCTGAAATATTTTTTGGATACTCTCTTTTGTTTCCATCCGGAAATGTAATTACTATATTTTTTTCCATAATTTCCTTTCTCGCATAAAAAAACGTCCTTAAAAAAATCTTAAGGACGAATGATTATCCGCGGTACCACCTTATTTCCCAAGAAGTTTATTTCTTTGGGCGCTCTTACATGTTAACGCCATGAATACGGGCTGATATTATCCAAAAGCCTAGTAAAAAAGTAGTATCATTATTTATTTTACATATGCAGCATTTCACCAAATTCCGCACTCGCTTTGATGTATCCTAAATTGACATATCTTTTCAATAAATATTATAAAATAACTATAATATATTGTCAAGTGTTTTTAAGCTATTTACTACTAAAAAATGTAGAGTCGTTATTAGTGGAAACTTTCTTTGTCATTTGTTCTTTTATTAAATTAGCGCATTCATCAGCGTTACTAATAAATCCCTGGCTTATTTCTTTTCCGTGTTTAGGAGTAATTATTACCTTTTTACCTGCAACTCTAACTGAATTAATATCCGTAAGCATAATTCTTTCAGCAGGCAAATAAAGTCGTTCTTCATCTATTTGAATCAAATCTTTAGGCAATCTCCGAACAGCTATTACTACTCCAATTAAAGACGCACCAAGAAAGCCAACGCCACCAAGAATCGCTCCTCCTATGGCTCCTCCAATTACAAATAAGAAAATATAAAGCGCAATACCCATAACTATTAATCCTGCAATAACTAATAAAACTTCTTGATAAATTTTCAAATCATATTTATAGCCAATTGTTGTTTTTTCCATTTTTCTCTCCTTTAAAAATTTTCATTATAAAAGTATTATAGCACATAAAAGAAATAATAATGACAAAAAATCGAAATTTGTCACATTGTAATTCGATATAATCTATAATTCTTTTTTTCAGTACTAATTATATTAATTTTTTCTTTAAATTAAGTTGACTTTTTTTTAAAAAAAGCATACAATATAAAGTGTAATATTTTTACACTTGCTTTTCGGGCAAATGAAAGAAAAATACACTTAACTCTAGGAGGAATCATATATGCTTACTAAAATAAGGCTTAAAAATTTTAAATCGTTCAAAAAAGAAACTGTTATTGATGTTGTCGCAAGTAAATATACAATATTAAATGATACAAATATAGTTGATGGTATTTGCAAAGGTCTTCTATTCGTTGGCGGCAATGCAACAGGAAAAACAAATACAATTGCTAGTCTAGCTTTATTACTTGATTTATTATTCGCTAACGCTTATGTAAACATTCCATTATTATTTTGCCTTAACTCAAGAGATAAATCTATGTTTTTAGAATATACATTTAAGTTTGAGAATGATATTATTATATATTATATTGAATTTGAGCGCGACGGTACTATTATCAAAGAGAATTTATCTCTAAATAATGAAACAATGTTGAATCGATTAAATTTATTCGCAGAATCCTTTTTAACAGAAAATAAAAATTATAATGAGAACAATATTGATAAAAAAACCTTGTTTTTAAAAGTCATATATTTTAATACTAAATTTACTAACTTTCCTTCTCTTAAAAAATGGTTTGATTTTTTGAGTAATTCCGTATATTTTAATGTACAAAGAGCATCAACATTTTTAGATCCGGCACAATCTTTTAATAGAAGTAATTCATTTAACATTTATGATTACCTTGAAAAAAATGGAGTTGATGAAATTAATAAATTTCTTAATTCATTTAATTTTAAACAAAGTATTACCTATGGGCCCTTAGCGCCTAATGCTGGCGTTCAGTTAGGCTTAAGAAAAGAAATTTTTTTGAAAAGAGATTATATTGATGTTAAAATTCCATTACTTTTAGAGTCTTTAGGAAATCAAACATTATTGGCAATGCTTCCCTCCTTATTACATGTTATTGAAAATGACTGTATGTTGCTTGTAGATGAGTTCAACAGTGCCTTTCATAATGATTTAGAGGAGTTATTAGTAAAATTTTTTATGGAAAAGTCTAAAAAATCACAAATGTTTTTTGTTTCTCATTCGACAAATCTTCTCAAAACTAGTTTATTAAGACCAGATCAGGTTTATACAGTTGATTATAACGATAACAGGGGTTCTCGAGTAAATCGTATTTCAACTTTCAAACCAAGAGAATCTCAGAATTTAGAAAAAATGTATTTGTCGGGAGTCTTTGACGGTCTCCCTAATTATGGGGACGAAAGTGATGTTAAAGCTTAACTACAATAAAAACATCGGACAAGTAATTTATATTGTTGAAGGAGAAAAAACAGAGGTTGAACTATTACAACATATTTTTACTAAAATATTAAACTATAATTATACTACAATTACCAGAGGTCAAAATAGTTTAGAGCGCTATCAAAGTAAAACTAATCCGAATTCAAGAATTTTTGTTATTAACACTCTTAATCCTCAAATATCTAGTATAAAAAGTGGAAAAGAATACTTGGATATGCTATTCAAAACAATTCATAATCAATATAATTTAGATGTTACTAGAGCCGCTGTTTATTATATCTTTGATCGTGATCCAAAATCCAATCCAAGCAATATTGTTTGCGAATTAATTGGTGATTTGAAGAATTCACGCGATAATGATGATGAAATGGGCGGCTTACTTTTAATTAGTTATCCTGCGATTGAAGCCTATCTTTTTGAGTGCTTTATTAATAATTGTTATTCTTTTCCGATTACAAATGCCAAAATTGCTAAAAGACAAGTTATAAAATTTGACTGTAAAACAGAAAAACTTACTGCAGAAAACTTACTTAGTGCCGCTAAAGAAATGCTAAAAAGTATTTTTCATCTTTCCTCAAATCAATTTCGCATTGAGGAGATTGATAATTTTGCTGCTAGAAATAAAGAAATTTTTGATTACCAAGAAGACAATCTTCTTTCTGTTGATAGATATATTCTCCTAAGTCTTTTGTCTATCTCCTTTATAGATCTCGGAATTATTGAGTTTGAGCAAGAGTTATTTTAATCTTTTTACTGCTTTGTTTTTAGGCAGCTTTTTTATTATTTTAGAAAGGATGTTGTAAATGTATTATTATAGACATATAGAACACGTTGTAAAGCGCATATCAAAACGCAAATCTATATTGATCATAATTGGTTCTCGACGAGTTGGCAAATCAACTATGTTAAAAGAAATATTTAATAACATAAACTACATCACGCTAAACAGTCAGCTTGTACGTGAAAGCGCAAAAGAAAATCCGTCACTATTTTTTGAAATAAATAAACCGCCAGTAATTGTAGATGAGATTCAAAAATCGGTAGGTTTATTTGAATTCATAAAAGATATTGTAGATGAGGATAAATCAAAAAATCAATTCTTTCTTACAAGTTCACAAGATTTTAAATCAATGAAAAATATTAATATGAGTCTTGCTGGGCGGGCAGGTGTAATTAAAATGCTCGGGCTTTCGCTACGTGAACTTGCAAAATCAAGTTATCGTGAGCCGTTTCTGCCAATGGTTGAACAGATGTCTGAAAATGATTCCATTAATATTAGCTATTCGGCAATTACTTCTTATATTCATAAGGGCTTTTTTCCAGAATTATATGAAACTGAAAGTGATTTGAAAGATTGGGCTGATTATCATAGTTCATACTTTCAAACGTATATTGAAAAAGATATTAAAGATGTCTTAAACATAAAAGATGAGTCAGCATTCATAAAATTTATCAAGGCTTGTGCATCGCATACTGGTCAGATGTTGAACTTAACTACTATAGCTGAAATTTGCGGCAAGGATACAAAAACTGTTCGCGCCTGGTTATCTGCATTAGAATCTAGCGGACTTATTTATCTGCTTGAGCCCTATTACAATAATTTCAATAAAAGAATGCTTAAAACCCCTAAATTATATTTCCTTGACACAGGTCTTGCTTGTTGGTTATTAGGATGGAATACTCCAGAACAACTAACAAATGGAGCTATGTGGGGTCATATATTTGAAAGTTTTGTCTTTGGCGAAATCTTGAAAAGTTACTATAATGATGGCATTGTAAAACCGCCACTTTATTATTATCGTGATGCCTACAAAAACGAAATTGATTTAATTATTGAAAACGGCGAGTTTCTACATCCTATTGAAATTAAAACTACAAGTGATCCAAAAAAATCAATGATTAATGCCTTTAGATGTCTTGAAAAAATTAAGATTAAAAAAGTTGGAACAGGTGCAATTATTTGCCTTGCAAAATCTCTTTTACCATTAACTGATAATGTATGGATACTACCTGCCGAAATGATTTGATATTATATTTCTACTCTGCTTGCTGACCAAATCGTTTTTAATTCATACTTGTAATTTATGCCATGTTTTTTTAGGGCTTCACTTGCATCACAAAGACCTTTATTTGCGGCTTGTTTGTAGTAAGATATTGCTTGTTCTATTCTTTTCTCTGCTTCAGCTATCAGGCCCAAATCATACTTATTCCTAGCTTCTTGCCACCAATTTTCCCACTTATCTACTACATGAGAAAAGCCTCTTTTTTCTAGATACATTCTCGCAAGTAAATATTCTGCAGATGCTTTTTGGTCTAAATTTAAAGTCGCTTTTTCATATAATTTTATAGCCTTTTCATAATTAATTTCTGTTCCCCAACCGTTTTCGTAACAAATAGCTATTCTAAATATGCCTCTTACGTATCCGGCATTAGCTTCTTTTTCAATATAATCAAAAACAATAGTTAAAAATTCTTCGACTTCATTTTACTCATCTGCGAAAAAGATAGACTGCTTATAGAAAGTTTTGCAAATGTATATCACCTAACTCGGCTGCTTTTAATTTCCAAGCGGTCCCTTTAATCATAACCTAATTCATACTGTGCTTGTGCATCTCCAGATTTAGCAGAATTAATAAGTGTTTCTAACAGTATATCTTTTATTTTTTCTTTTAACAGACCATTATCATAAAGCCCGAGATATGAATCTGTTCCATTTAGAGATACTTTGATTTCCCTTTCATCTTATCATTTATAAAATAGCCTTCATATTTATCGCCATTAGCATAATAAAATATTACTCTGCCATCAGGTATGATGTCAAACTCATTTTGGATTACTTCTCCTATCAGAATCAAATTTTATTGATTGTTCTTCTTTTTTCCCATTAATCTATCTTAACCAGCATTAAAATGAATATCATTAATGGCTTTAATTAATTTTAATACTACATCTTGTAAATCTTTTTCTCTTATGTTATCCTTTTTAATTCTTTTTTTATCAATCTCAAAACCATATTTATTAACTATTTTACTTATTGCGACTTCATCTTTCAATCTACTAATTGTAAGTTTTCCATCACTAAGCATCCAAGTCGCACCATTTTTTTCAAAATCACTTTGTGTTTGATGCCAATCAGGCTGAATAAATAAATGATTACAATGTTGATCTTCAATATATATATCATGGACGCCGCAGTGGTCATATTTCACTTCAAATATATCTTTTTCCAAATCCTTATTTAAAATGTTTTGAATTCTTAAGCTTTCTTTATTATAATCAATCATTTCATTCACCTCGATATCTAAGTTAGTTTTTTATCTCTAAAAAAAGTAAGTGGCGTAAAGCGGATAATTTCAAAAAAATATAGAAATAGCGGTATCATAACTATTAATGCTAAATAGAAATTAATAAAAAATAAGACATATATTAATATTTGTAAGACTATAAGTAACACAAAACTAGATAATAAATAACTACCAATGATTTTAACTCTTAGTAAATCAAAAAGTTGTTCGTTCTTAAAATAAATAAATTTCATCTCTAAAATATTAGCGATATTTTTAGCCACAAAAAATATACCTAAAAATAAAATAAACGGAAGGACAAAAGCCGCAAGCGTAATTATTATCGTTAAGCCACTAAAAATTAGAAAACGGATTGTTATTCCCTTAATACCTTTAACCGAGTTTTCGTCGCGAAAGCCTCTTCGCAAAAAGAAACGACATACAAATCCGGCTATTAAGAATGACACAAAAATAATAATTAAGAAACCAATTACAGCTATCCTTAATCGACTTTCTGTAAAGTCAACATTATTATAGAGTGTTCTAATTATTGCAGTAAGACCGCCAGTAAGAATATCCGAAATATCAATATCCACAAATATATTAGAAAAAACATTAATTAGTTCATTAAAAAAATTATCTTCAAGACTTTCATTCCTCAAAACAATGCGGGTAAAAATAAGTGCCCATCCAAAAAAAAGACCAATAATTAAAGTAATCAGAAAAATATATTTATATTTTTGGAAGTAATTTTTAAGTGCAGCTAAAATCATATATTCTCCTAATTTTTAATTATCACTTTAATATTATATATGAAATAATAAGTTTTGTCAAAAAGTATTCCCTCTTTAAAGCAAATAAGACTTACCAGCATTTTAAAATACTAATAAGTCTTATTCTATCTTTACTTACTATAATTAGGCGCTTCTTTTAATAAATCTACATCATGAGGATGCGATTCCTGTAAACCGGCCCCTGTTATTTTAACAAAACGAGCTTCAGTTTTTAAGGTTTCGATATCTTTAGTTCCGCAATACCCCATTCCTGAACGAAGGCCACCAATCAATTGAAAAATAACATCTTTAATTGAGCCCTTATAAGGAACACGTCCTTCAATACCTTCTGGAACTAACTTCTTCATTTCTTTCTGATTAGATTGAAAATAACGATCGCTAGAGCCTCTTTGCATCGCCGCAATTGAACCCATACCAACATAAACTTTAAACTTTCTACCGTTAAAGATTACTTCTTCACCCGGTGCTTCATCACATCCGGCTAATAAGCCGCCAAGCATTACACAATCTGCGCCCGCCGCAATGGCTTTAACGATATCACCCGAAAGCTTAATACCACCATCAGCGATTACACAAACACCTTTGTCCTTACATGCCTTATAAACATCATAAACAGCGCTTATTTGCGGAACACCAACACCGGCCACGACTCTAGTAGTACAAATAGAACCTGGACCTACACCAACTTTTATACAGTCAGCTCCGGCTTCAATTAAAGCTAAAGCGGCCTCTTTAGTAACGACATTACCACCAATAATTGACAATTTAGGAAATGCTTTACGGATTTTTTTAATTGTATCTAAAACACCTTTAGAATGACCATGAGCACTATCAATACTGATAACGTCAACACCAGCTTCAACTAAAGTTTCAACTCTTAAGAGACTATCATCACTTACACCAATCGCAGCGCCAACTCTTAATCTACCTTTTTCATCTTTACAAGCATTAGGGTAGACATTAACGTTTTCGATGTCTTTTAAAGTAATCATTCCGAAAAGTTTGTTTTTTTCCAAAATCGGCAACTTTTCAATTTTATTAGTAATTAGAATTTCTTTTGCTTCCTTAAGACTAATTCCTTTTTGAGCAGTAATCAGATTTTTACTAGTCATTACACCTTCAACCGAAATTGAAAGATCTGTCTGGTAACGCATATCGCGATGAGTAATAATCCCGATAAGTTCATTACTATCGTTAACAACCGGCATACCACTAATACCAAAGTTATCATAATAATATTTAACTTTTTCTAAAGTGTCTGTTTTCTTAACTACAAACGGCTTATTAATCATTCCGCTTTCGATTCTTTTAACTTTAGAAACCTGATATGCCTGTTTTTCTATTGACATATTTTTGTGAATGAAACCTAAACCTCCGACTCTCGCAAGAGCGATTGCCATGACATCTTCTGTTACAGTATCCATTGCGGCAGAAAGAATTGGGATATTAAGCATAATATCTTTAGTAAGTTTAGTTTTCAAATCAACTTCACTAGGCAATACATCCGAATAATTCGGAATTAAAAGTAAATCATCAAATGTATATGTTTCTTTAACAATTTTATCGTCCATATTATCCTCCATTTTCTATTCTAATTCAATCGTTCCAGGTGGTTTAGCAGTTATATCAAAAAGCACACGGTTTACTTCTTTAATTTCAGTCACTATTCTTTGACTGATTTTATCTAAGATTTCATATGGAATTCTTGCCCATTCTGCTTCAATCGCATCAACTGAATTTACAGCTCTAATAATAATAGAATGTGCATAACAGCGTTTATTATCCTTAATTCCTACAGATTTAATATCCGGTAAACAAGCAAAATACTGCCAAATTGTTCTGTCTAATCCGGCTTTTTTGATTTCATCACGTAAAATGTAATCAGCTTCCTGTACCAGTTTTATTTTTTCTTCAGTGATTGAACCTAAAATTCGCACACCTAAGCCTGGTCCCGGAAATGGTTGGCGAAACACTAATGCCTCATCAATTCCTAAAGCTAACCCAAGTTCTCTGACTTCGTTTTTGAAAAGTTCTTTTAAAGGCTCAAGAACCTGCATTTTCATATCTTCAGGTAAAGCAACATTATGATGAGTTTTTAAGTTCTTACTCTCTAATAAATCCGCTTTGATTGTTCCTTGAGCTAAGAAGTCAAAAGTGCCAAGTTTTGCGCTTTCTGTTTCAAAGACATTAATAAACTCATAACCAATAGTTTTTCTTTTCTGTTCCGGATCACTAATTCCTGCTAGCTTGCTAAGAAAATGTTTCTTAGCATCTATCTTGATAATATTCATTTGAAAATTATCTTTAAAGGCTGACATCACTTCTTCAGACTCAAACTTTCGCATTAAGCCATGATCAACATACATGCAATATAGATTATTTCCAATAGCGCGATGAATTAAAACTGCCGCAACTGAAGAATCAACACCACCAGATAGTCCTAAAAGAACTTTTTTATCTTTAACTGTATCTTGAATTCTTTTTATTTCTGCCTCTATAAATTTATTCCAATCCCGCATTTTAATCTCTCCAAGAAGCATCACTAGGATTAGCCGCAAACTTTAAGAGTTTCTTATGATCAGCGTCCTTAATATAATTCTCTTTCACCGCAACTTCTACTAATGTTTTAAAATCAACTAAAGATAAGGCTTTAACATTTTCTGCCTTAAACGTTTCAGCCGCTCTTGGAAAATCATAAGTAAATATTGAAACAAGGCCTAATACTTCCGCTTTGGCTTCTTTTAAAGCCTTAACAGTTTCAACACTAGAACCACCAGTTGAAATCAAATCCTCAACGACAATTACTTTATCACCAGGATTTAAAGGTCCTTCAATTTGATTATTACGACCATGATCTTTAGCTTTACCGCGAACATAACCCATTGGTAAATCTAAAATCGCACTGACATATGCCGCATGAGGGATACCGGCAGTTGCGGTTCCCATTAATCTTTGACAATCAGGAAATTCTTTTTTGATTAAATTTGCTAATTCTGTTTCAATATTTTTTCTAATTTCCGGATAACCTAAATTAAGTCTGTTATCACAATAAATTGGTGATTTAATACCGCTAGCCCAAGTAAAAGGCTCATCAGGACTAAGAAAAACGGCTTTTATTTTTAATAAGTGACTGGCAATTTTAGTTTTCATTTTTTCCTCCAAGATAGTCTTTATTTATTCTTTCATAACTCGCTATTGGATCGGTTGCTCTTGTAATTGGTCTGCCGACAACGATATAGTCGGTTTTAAGTTTACCGGCCATTTCTGGGGTTGTGATTCTGAACTGATCATCGGCTCCTGCTTCCGGATAGCGGATACCAGGTGTTAATGTTAAGAAATCTTCACCAATCGCATCCTTAATCATCCTAACTTCTAAAGGTGAACATACTACACCATCTAAACCGGCAAGTTTAGCGTTTTTAGCGTATTGAAGGATACATTTGTCAAGCGGTGTATCAATTAAAAGTTCATTTTTAATCATTTCCGGAGAACTGGATGTTAACTGAGTTACCGCAATTAACTTAGCAACTTTACCGGTTGAGCCTTCTATTAAACCGCGTTTCGCTTCCTTCATCATTTTAATACCGCCAAAAGCATGAAGATTAACGATATCGGCTCCGTAACTACCAATAACTTTCATCGCGCTATAAACTGTATTTGGAATATCACATAATTTTAAATCAATAAAAATGTGATGTCCCAGTTTTTTGATTTTTTCTACAATATCCGGACCGCTTTTGTAAAAAAGCTCCATTCCGATTTTGGCAATAATCGGCTCTTTGAATAAAGCCAGAAAATCAAGTGCCTTTTTTGAATCATCAAAATCCATCGCAACTATAATACTCATAATTTAAAGCGGCACTAATAAGTCCTGTTATTAGGCCTTCCCCTTTTTTATATTTTAAGATTTCAGGACAAATCTTTTTTAACGATGACTAAAACCAATTGCCTCTTTAATATCTTTAAAGCCATATTTTTCTAGAAGTTTTGGTAAATCCTCAATTATTTTCGGACAAATATATGGATCAATCATATTAAGAGTACCAACCGCAACAGCCGAAGAGCCTGCATAAAGAAACTCCAGGACATCTTCTGCATCCTTAACTCCGCCCATGCCAATAATCGGGATTGAAACTTCTTTATACACTTCATAAATCATTTTAATCGCAACCGGTTTAATTGCTGGTCCGGAAAGACCACCAATTTTATTTGCCATAATCGGTTTACCAGTTTTTAAATCTAATCGCATACCAATCAAAGTATTAATCATTGTCAAACCATCTGCTCCAGCTGCTTCAACGCTTTTGGCAATCTTTTTGATATCAGTAACATTAGGACTTAATTTAATATATACCGGAACGCTAGAATTTTCTTTAACTGCTTTTGTGACTTCAGCCGCCATTACCGGATCTGTTCCAAATGTTATTCCGCCTTCTTTGACATTAGGACAACTAATGTTTACTTCTAAAGCCCCGACATTTGGCGCTGAACTAATGATTTTCGCTAATTGAGCATATTCTTCAATTGTGTTTCCACTGATATTTACAATTACTGGTAAATCATATTGAGCAAGAAAAGGTAATTTTTCTTTCATTACAATATCCGCGCCTGGATTTTGAAGTCCAATTGAATTAAGCATACCGCCATAAACTTCCGCAACTCTCGGACTAGGATTTCCAAGTTTCGGATTAAGAGTTGTGCCTTTAACCATAATTGAACCTAAAAGGCTCAAATCATATAATTCTGCGAAGTCTTCACCAAAGCCAAAAGTTCCGGAAGCCGGAATAATTGGATTTTTAAGTTTTAAGCCTGGTAATTCTATTGCTAGATTAGTTTTTGCCATAATCAATTACCCCCATTGGAAAGACCGGTCCTTCTTTACAGACTCTGACCATTGAACCAAACTTTGTTAAAACTGCGCACCCGTAACAAGCCCCAAAACCACAGGCCATTCTTTCTTCAAAGGAAATATAACCTTCAACTTTATCATTATAAGTATCTTCAATTGCTTTTAACATTCCGACTGGTCCACAAGTATAGATAAAATCAAAATCAAGATTTTTATTTTTGATTAAATCAAGAACAGTTCCTTTGAAACCTTTTGAACCGTCAATTGTAGCTAATTGTGGATTTTGAAAAAGATTCTCGCCAAAGATATCTTCCCCTTTACTAAAGCCTAACACAGGTATTACCTGATTATTATTTTTTAGTAAAACTTCACTAAGATACGACAAAGGAGGTATCCCAAGTCCACCACCAATCAAAAGACACTTTTTATTTTTGACTAATGGAAATTCTGAACCAAGCGGACCTAAAACATCTAAATATTCGCCTACTTTCTTTTGGCTTAAAATATCTGTGCCTTTGCCGATTACCTTATAAATTAAAATTAATGAATCTTTTTTTATTTGACAGATACTGATTGGTCTTCTTAACATATGTTCTTTAGAACCAATGTCGATATTAACAAACTGTCCAGGAAGTGCTGTTTTAGTGATTTCCGGTGATTTCAGAATCATTTGAAAGACATCTTTAATTATTTCTTTATTTTCAAGAATCAATGACATTTCCTTAAGCATAAGTTTATCTCCTAAATTGTGTCTACTTTAACAGTTATTTCTTCTAAAATAGCCAGTAAAACCCGAACAGTATCTAAACTCGTGAAAGTAGTAACATTATTTTCACTTGCGACCTGACGAATTAAGAAACCATCATGACCGGATCTGCCGCTGTTATCACTGGTATTTAAAACATAACTAATATAACCTTTTCTAATGGATTCAATAATCTCTTCCGAACCTTCTGAGATTTTCTTACGTGACCGTGTTTTTATTTCATGGTCATTTAAGAACTTAGCTGTTCCTAAAGTCGCTTCAATATTAAAGCCTAGGTCATAAAATCTTTTTACTAAAGGTAAAGCTAAATCTTTAGTCGAATCTGATAAAGTCACAAAAACTGTACCATAATTAGCCATTTTTAAGTTTGATGCTTTTAAAGCTTTATATAACGCTCTGTTAAGCGATTTATCATAACCGATAGCTTCACCTGTTGACTTCATTTCTGGACTTAAAACACTGTCTAATCCTTTAATCTTCGCAAACGAGAATACCGGTGATTTAACATAAAACATTGAACTTTCCGCTAACATTGTCTGAGTAATTCCCTGATTTTTTAAAGAAACTCCTAACATTGCTTTTGTCGCAATGTTAGCCATATTAGTTTTAGTGACTTTAGAAAGGAAAGGAACTGTTCTAGAACTTCTAGGATTAACCTCAATAATATAGATATCTTCTTTCTCATCAACAATAAACTGAATATTGAAAAGACCAACGATGCCAATACCTTTACCGAGACGGCAGGCAATATCAATGATTTCCGCTTTAACTTTTTCACTAATTGAGATTGGCGGATAAACGCTGATTGAATCTCCTGAATGAATTCCTGTGCCTTCGATATGTTCCATAATACCAGGAATAAAACAAGTAGTGCCATCACTAATAGCGTCAACTTCTATTTCTTTACCTAAAATATACTTATCAATCAAAACCGGCTGATTATCGTGAACCTGAAAGGCTTCTTCTAAATATTGTTTTAAAGATTGATCATGATAAACAACCTGCATTGCCCGGCCGCCAAGGATATAACTTGGTCTGACAATTACCGGATAACCTAATTCATTAGCAGCTTTAATACCATCTTTTAAAGTAAATACTGTTTTACCTTGTGGTCTTTTGATAGCTAGTTTTTTCAAAATAGCATCAAACATATCACGGTTTTCTGCATTTTCGATAGCCTTAAAGTTTGTGCCAATTAAATTAACACCACGTAAAGTAAGACGTTCAGCTAAATTGATTGCGGTTTGACCACCAAAAGTACAAATAATTCCTTTTGGCTTTTCAAAGTCAACGATACTCATAACATCTTCTTCAGTTAATCCTTCAAAATATAACTTATCAGTCATTAAATAATCAGTCGAAACAGTTTCCGGATTGTTATTAATAACGATTGCTTCATAGCCTAATTCTTTTATCGCCCAAACTGCATGTACTGTTGAGTAATCAAATTCTACACCTTGACCGATTCTAATTGGTCCGCTGCCAAGAATGATAATTTTTTCTCTAGTGCTTGGTTTAACTTCACTTGTTAAGCCATATGTCGCATAAAAATAAGGTATATAAGTGCCAAATTCTCCGGCACAAGTATCAATATATTTATAAGTCGGAACTATATTATTTTTAACTCTTAAGTTAGAAATATCTTCTAATGAAACTCCTGCTTTTCTAGCAATATAACTATCAGCAAAACCTAGTTTCTTTAATAACTTTAAATCGCCAGGTTTAATATTTTTACTGATTAATTTTTCTGCATCGATAATTTTTTTAACTTTAGCTAAAAAGAAAGTGTCAACTTTTGATTTATCATAAATATCTTTAATATCAACATTTCTTCTGATTAATTCAGCAATCTGAAAAATACGCTCATCTGTCGGATTGGCGATTTGTTCGAAAAGATCATCTGTTTTAGCCTCAAAAAGTTTCTTTAGTTCTAAATGGTCA
>Ga0123355_10003452_pt1 | contig 22677 bp, 13 predicted proteins | sample TergutEmb28metaG_3_FD_89872 | JGI IMG/M metagenome (GOLD analysis project Ga0123355, IMG submission 89872) | Embiratermes neotenicus P1 segment gut microbial communities from Petit-Saut dam, French Guiana - Emb289 P1 | ecosystem: Host-associated > Arthropoda: Insects > Digestive system > Gut ... | reverse complement strand
GTGGGTGGGTGGGTAGGTGGGTGGGTGGGTGGGTAGGTAGGTAGGTGGGTGGGTAGGTTGGTAAGTAGGTAGGTAGGTAGGTAGGTAGGTAGGTAGGTAGGTATATTGCCTACAGTGTGAAACAGTGAATATGTTTCTCATAGACATTAATTCAGTGATGGCTGCTGACCCTTTATGATCACTGTTTCTATTTACACAGAGTTTATTTTTCTTTCATGTTACTTTTCAGTTGCCATTTTAGTAAGAAATAAGATAAAGTCACAGTCCCCAAAAGCCACAGCAGTTTCAGTGTAGGCATATCAAATATACCTTAGGCAAAGGACATGAGGAATTGCATTACAAAATTAAATTACATGTATAGAAATATATAAAAAGAATTCTTACTGCAATATAGACATCTGCTCTGCTACTGGAATTGATCATCAGTGTCAATGGAGTTTCTATATTAATTCGTGTACTTAAACTGTCAGGCCATTTTGCAGGAATCTTTGCATCAGGATTTCCAAGAAACCAGTAGACCTGCAACCATAGAATGTAATGCATAACCTAACCTCAGTTCTTATAGCATATGGCAGTTATTTAGTTAACTGACTCTATCACATGCAAGATTCAAGATCCAAGTAACTGCACTTCCTTAAAGTGTCGCATCTGCAGTACCATATTCACATTTGAAAAACTGAACTCAATCAAGTCTGAAATTTAAGTACAATTACTGAAATGAGAACATGTAAGAAGAATGCCAAGCAACACTATACCAAACAATTATGGCATACAAGTCTAAGAGGAGAAAAAACATAGGAAAACCACTGAAAAGAAGGCATGAAACTGTACAAAGCCACATGGACTAAAAACTTGTGTGATGGCAATTATGATAATCACTATATTACCCAAATCCAGTATAAGATGACCCCTTTCCCAATAATAAATTCTGAAGAAAAATAATTATTACTTATTCAAATAAAATTCTTCAGCAGAATTCTGATACATAATATATATTTACTTCAGCTCTTTATACATCTTTATCTCTGGATTACAAAATCACTCTCTGGTAGTATTTGCATCTAGAAATCATCCTTTCTCCTGCATCAGTCATCATATACTGACCTCAGTAAAGGTGCACTTCTGTGATGCCTCACTACTATCTGTTTCTTTGGTGTACCTGACAACCATTACTTTAAAATCAGAATCATGTGTATTCTTTAAGACAGGAGGCGTCTGTGTACTTCTAGTTGCTCTTTCTTACACATGAACAACTGTGTTGCATGATTTATTAACTTAGTGTCTAACAGGAACATTAAACACAAATATTTCCATAAAAAATAGACTTTTTAAAAAGTGTAAGCATTCAAATTATCACCAGTACATTGTATCTCAAACAAGGAACTTATTTTCAAAATTATGTTTGTTCAATTTGACATTCGGAGGAACATGCACTGTGATATATTCTTGTAATAAAAGCCAACGAGATGCACTATTTCTCAAATTTATTTGATTAAGTGTTACCCCCCCCCTCCAATGTCCCACATGTCCTTGTGGACTTAGTGGTCTTCCCTCCTGGGCATGGCAGAAGTGTAACCGACTTCTGAGGTGTCCGGGTACACCACTTACCAACTTCTACTTTCTCAGAAATCAAACATTTGATTTATTATGTATTTTTTTTATTTAAAAACATAAAATAATGTCATACTTAAAAAAATAAGAGTACATGAACTTTTCTCACAATTAAGTGAACAAGGTAATCCTTACCGTTCACGTTACTGGAGAAGTAAAGGAAAAACAGGCAGAATTCTTTGAACTAACCTCAAAAATTTTTGCCAGATCAGAAGCAAGACAACTACAGTTGTAGACCACCAAACCCAGCTCTTTTACCTGAAACATAATTATTGGCATACATGTCAAGCGAGAGAATTAATGCCCTTATATAATACTGAAATGGAAAACGAAAGTAAGTCTGTGTGAAAGTTACATACAGGCATGCTTAACTCCTGGAAGACATCACATTCAAAACAGAAAAAGAAAACACTTTGGACCATAATTCAAATTGGGCATCTCCAGACCTTGTCTTTGCTCACCTCTGTTAATGATCTCCAGTCCATGTTGGCACTACCCACATAAAAATGCTGACGATCAATAATCCACAGCTTGGTATGCAAGACACCACCGCCCATCAGTTTTGTAAAATTTAAACTGCGAACCTGCAAGTTTATAATAACTCTCATTACACACATATCAAGCTACATGGAAACACAATGGGCATAACAGTATAGGAAAGGACAACAAAGCTGGTGGCCAGACGGTGAAGACAAGAAACTGGGCAGCAAAAGGAGTTTGTCAGCAGCACACTTAAAATGAAAAATGACACGAAAAGAAGTATTTTTCAGACACAAAAAATAGTAGAATATGAGATTTTATTCAGAGTTGTAAGCTGCATACAGATGTGAATAAGAAGAGGAATTTAGTGGAAGAATTGATGAAGAAGTCATTAATGTGTAATCGCCAGATATGAGCAGCTTCAACATACAAAAGACAGAATAGTACATGAATTCATTATTTAGATATGTTAATGAAAGAGAGCAGAATGAAGGGGTGAGGTGTTTGCTATACACACAATTATAATGTGAAATATATGTACATGATACGGATGATGCACAGAGTAATTTCAGTTATAAGATAATTAAAGCCATGATGAGAGGTTGAAACCCATCATGGATTATACCTCATATTACTGTTGGGTGTTCAACTGAAAATTAAGAGCTAATTTTGATAGTCACTACTAACTTTACCAGACTGAACCCTTCAAGACTGAAACTCATTTACATTATAGATGAAAAGTCACATTCTACGTCACAGAGAAGACAGTCTGTGTGCATTGCACCAACCAGTCAGTTAATGTGGACAGCCTATGAGAATATTACAAAATACCTTAACTACACTCTGTGAGCAGAACAAAGTTTTAAAAGTTATAGCAGATGAAACACATAATTACCACTGGACTTTAAAACAATTAAATCAAAGTGGGTGGATCAATGGCTGTGGAGTCTAAAATACGTCTAAAATAAACACTTAAAAATAAAATAAAATGTGATGTAAGAAAAGTTAATGGAAAAGAATAAAACAAAAAGTTACCTAAAACTGAAATCTGATCCGTGAAATTTGACAGGGACACATGGATACGAAATCTAGTACCACGGAACAACAGCGTCAAAATATTAAGAAACTGCCTCATGTAATAACAATCTAATTGAAGCAATAAGAGAAGAAATACAAATGAAGTATATAAGTCTAAGATAGAACAAAATAAAGAAAAATGGACAGGAAAGTACTAACTGCTGTCACCTGTTCTCCAAAACCTGCACAAAAAAGGAGAGTTTACAGAGGACAGACACACAGGCAGACAGATGGACATATAGGCAGTAAATACAGCAGAGAAAGCATGAAGAAACAATCTAGCAAATGCACATATTCTGTTTTATGAGTACAAATAAGAAAGCCCAGAAAATAAAAATCAGTAAGTGGTGTAAGATTTACAATACTCAGGGTCACTGGGAAAAAAATGAGTGGTAGTGAGACGTGCCTAGAGAAGAAAGGGATGTAAAAGATTAAATGTTACATCAAACCTCTGAAGAAAGTTGAAAGCTGAGTTTTAGGAGCAAAATTTCATCCAATAGAGATAACAAAGAAAATATCACAGAAGGAATCCAAAATTTGACCAGACTATTAAGAGGCATAATTTGAAACTTGCAAATGACACAAGGTGCAGAAATGGACTAAATGAGATGTAATCAGAATAGAAGCAGCATAGACAAAGTTCCTACAGAGCATGAAGGGACAAAATCAAGAACCACTACATAAGCAAGATATGAAGGCATAGAAAAGGCTTAAATTGAGACACAGTCATATAAACATATGCTACATATGGATGACAACAGTATTCTTTTGAGGGACTAAAATGCAAGGCTATGAACAAATAACAACCTTTTCAGGAACCATGTTTGGGTAGAGAAACCAAATGCCGGGACGCTTGCAAAACAGGGAGGATGGGTGGACACAGACAAAAGTAGGTAAAGTGGAACAAAGCCTCCAACATAACAGGAGTTATATTGTGCTGTCAGTTTGGATGTATTGCAGGTCCAGTCATGCCCTCCTGGAAGAAGAGGAAGATAAGGTTGGAAATGAGGGTGAGGAGAGTGGGGAAGCAAAAAAACTGAATTCATAGTTGTGGCTTACATTATAGATACATCTGTCCTAAGTACACATTATTTTGTGATACTAAAAAATACTGTAGATGTTTTCGTCTTCTGTGATTTATCATTTATAACATGTTTACAATTTGTTAAAATCTGAAACAAAATTTTGGTTGAATTCCATAACAAATAAAATAACAGTAGTGAATATACCTCTGCTGCTCCTGACTTGGCAAGAATTTCCGTATCCAAAGAGGACTCTGATTGTGAAGGGAAGTTCTGAGCAATACGTATGCTCACTTTCTTCTCCAGTCCTTTGTTTAAAAGGGCCTGAAAAATCTCTTCACCCTGCATAAAAAAAAAAAAAAAATTATACAATGTAACAATCATTATCTATGGCAGAGAACTGATCTGTGAAGTTATTCATAAACATGATGAATAACACAAACTAGAATGTTACAATTTGCAAACAATTAGAATGAACTGAAACTGTTCCCTAATATAACTTTGAACTGCTAAAACCATAAGACTGATGGAAAATGAGTACATACAAATGCACTCATACATATTTTCCACAAGTTGTATGGCTTTTGAGATAGCAGTGACATTTATGCTGTCATATAATAGCTAAGTACATTTTGAGGCAGTAACAGAGCCAAAGTGTCAGAATGGTATATTCTGGTTATATTTTGTAATCTGTTTTCTCACTTGTGCAACAGTAGCAACTATATACACTGGAGAATCAAACTGACCAGTGGTTACTGCAGTTGGAGCTGATTATTTTTTGACACACGTAAAACACACGTGCTTCATTTTTTTATGGCTTTAATCCAAAATGATTTTCATTCTGATAACTATCATCTAGTGAGTTATAAACAAGATTCATTCTAGGTGTCTACAGAGAAGCACACAGGTCCTCATGCAATGTGACAATTACTATTGTTCAATTTCACAAATATTGGAAAGTATCAAGAAAGTTCCCCATGCTAATAGACAGATGGAAATGGGAAAGAAATAAGTGCATTTCTGAACCTACACTTGTGAACATTTCAAAATGAGAGGACTAATAAACAGTAAGGAATGTGAGATTATAGTATTTTGAATCCCACAAAATAAAACGTTTTGATTTGTAGTAGAACGCACTGTATCTATTACTTTACTGGTACATAAATTATTTTATCTCTCTGAACAGGTGGTCAGTGTGTTGAGAACCAGAAAGTATCTCATCGAACAGGTATGTCACAAAAATATCTATTTTTCCACATTCCACACACTACTAAGTAAGACTACACCAACAACTGCAAGGTTGCTATCTATTGTAACTTAAAGATGAGGTTAAGATTGGGCAGGATGTTGGAAGGTCAAACCCTTGATGACTAGAATTCTTGATTGGCACCATGCCTGCCTGCCTTGGCAGTTACACTCCAATGGCAGCAAGTACCTGCTGTTTCAGTGTCAGCCAACTTTTATATCATTTGCAGTGTATACCAACAAACAAAATGTGTTCTTGATCAAGAAAGACCAGAGACGAACATTAGGCTGCCATCTGTTATGATAAAATGAAGTACTAGCACAGTCTAAGCACAAACATCAAAATATCTCACAGTATGGCAGTCAGGGCAGTGGACCACAGGTTAAAAAAATTATTGTGTTTATTTCCTTCAATACACGACATATCCTAGCATATAAGACATGGCTTTCTCCACCAAAAGTGGACTTAAAAGTCATGGAAATCTTATGCTACAAAAATGAATTCTTAATTACTCCCTACCTAGAACACTACATCTTATACATTGGGAAATACAGAAACAATGATTGAAGAAAACCTGGTAATTTTGATAAAAACTATCCACTGTCCCATACCATGGATGATAAACTGCAAACAGCCTTCAACTTGTTTAGATGAATATGATAAACACACTTTTACAGGTTAATTCTGTGATTTTATTCCTACAGGAAGTCTTTTTTACTTTCAATAAAAAGATTCAAGTAACTACTTTCTGTGAAGAGGGGTCTCCTGGAGTGACGTCAGCACTGCGGAGAGTCCAGTAGAATGAACCAATTTCAATTGAATGTTGTGCCAACTTGATGAGCTCAAACCAAACATCATGTGTAGCTGGGTGAACTGCAGTGCTATTTGGGTATGTTAAACCATCTGGTATGCTTTCCACAAGACTGAATCTATGATGGAAACATTAAGTGAAAACTAACAGGAAGGTATATAAAAAGCTTTTAATATTTTTCCATAAAGTATGGTACAAAAATATGGGAAATCAAAATAATATGCATGTAAGAAACTTTGTACAAAAACCTGTTATATGTACAAATTTTTCCCTTGTAAATTTTAGACTGACTTGTCAGTTCCACTCCAAAGCATACATGACCCATTTGTCTGTTACACCATACCAATAATATTCTATCATCCTTTCCAATTTTTCACTTCCCTATGTTAACCCTTTGACACCTAAAGACTCCTATAGTGGTTGTACCGCACCGCTAACCTCTAAACGTTCCATTTTATACATTTATTCAACAAATACAGGTACTGAATATTTTAAACATGGTATATACTGTCCGTTTTTTCCCTTTCAAAATGCAGTTTGTTTCATAATTCTAACATATTTGGTTCCTGTTTTATTCACATTTTATATACAGTGTGTGCTAAAATTTAAAAAATAAGTCCGCCGCCAAAAGGTTAAAGTGATATACCAATCGTTATGCATAAGTGCAGGATGCTTTGTTACTACACTATTATCTTGTAGAACTAGTTGACACCCGGTTTATAGAATTTTAAATGAGATACAGGAAGAAAAATGGGTATCATGAACTACTTTTAACTCCACAGCACGGTCTTTCTTCGAAGTTAATCAGCAAAATATATCGAAATCTGATATGTTCCATGGTGACAAACTATCTTCTTGTTTAGATCATACTCAATAGGAAAAATGTCTGACAAATTATCTCGATAGGCATTATTATATATATTTAATTTAAACAAACTTTAATTAGCTTACCTAGTGTTATGAAACAGACCAAGTCAGAATATTGTAACTGTCATATGAATTTTTTAAATTGACACAAATTGTGTACTCTCTCATTGCACTCATATCATTACAAAATATTTTAAACCTTAAAAAGGACAGGAAACAATTTAAAAGGAGTTATACAGATGTCTTCTACATAACTTGTGTTACTGTTTCAAAGAGTTTTTGAGTCAGCTGTGATATCACAGACTTATATAAATTGGTGTGACAATTTCCATATCCCATGGTTACGCCTGTAATAGGATACAAGGAAAATAAAGAAATTGATTGATTGATTGATTGAGCAGAGATAATTAATTTTATAAATTATTTCTGTTGTAATTTACATGTATCATTTTATTATTATGTTATGCACAGTGTGTGGTTTGGAGACTGTAGGATTGATATTTGTCTGTTGTATTTGTCTATGGTTCTGTATTGTCCTCATTTGTTTTTGTTTGTGTGTTGTGTTTCTCTGACAAGTTTCACGTCTGTTTGCACGACAGAATTAACGGACCTATGAAATAATATATGTATGTATGTATGTATGTATTGCTCTGGTATTTCACTCATGCAGGATAACAAAAAGTAGTTTACATACCAGACTGGAATCTACACAGATCATTCTTAGAACCTTATCCATGTATGGAGTTCATCATACAAATGTCAGATATAACTTATGTATGCCACTGACATTAATTTGTATCACAGACAAATACTATTTGGTTATTTTCTTTTTGTCAGTATATTAAATAGTGTGACAATCTGCAAAGTATACTACATTCCTATTGTTTCCCTAGCTACCTTGTTTGTGGCTCATTTTCAGTTCTTTTATGCACCAAAAGTTTTGATATCCTAATACTTCTCTAACCCACATTTATATCCACTTTTATCAAAGTTCTGCAACCTAAAAATTTCTTTTTGATTTTAATTCACATCCATCTTCTAATTTCAACATAATTTAGATTCTGAGTTTAAATCTTTCCATATCAAATATAGCTCACTCACTAACTACTACCCTTCACTATTCTCAAGACTGTACCTGTGACATAAAACAAATTGTGGTGTTAGAGCTCAGTTGAAACCTGATGGCACTCGGTGATGCACGGTAGGGGAAGTGAAGGGGAAACATGCGAGTGGAGTGGGTAGTCAGTAGTCTTGCACTCTACCTCAGAACATGGTGTATCCAGCATTACTACCATTACTACTGCTGATGTGCACACCTCGGCTGCCAGTAGTCGACTGAACTGACCCCCCGCCAATTTAAATGGACTTGTCAGTTTCGCTGAAAGACCGAATGTGGTTCCTGCGCATGTGCCATCACGTTTCAAATGTGCTGTACAATACATTAACAAAGTTTTCATTTGCCTCTGAATTTGTCAAATGTTTATCACAAATATATCATTCTATAGCAGTTTATTGAAACCACTCATATATTTTATTAACAAATTCTGAATTAAAATATATGTTTATATAGCTTACTCTCCTATTAATGAAAACTTTTGTATTATCTGCTACAGTAGTTTATAAATGATCTTGTTCATACCTGCAGGTCTGATGACACAATATTGATTTATTGTAATTAGCTTCTTTTTGATCCATTAATGGAAGAAGTACTACCAGCACAATTAGAATTAGGATGATTGTAATAGGGATGCAAGAAGGCTTGCACCAGCCGCGGGGACCCCACCTAAAGCAAATAAATTTGTGTTGCTAAATCCATTTATTTTACAGTGGTAAAATTTACAAACCTACACAAACATGAAAAGGTTAAAAATTATTTATGCAGTAACTTCACCCACAGACATAGTTGTAGATGAGATCTTGATGTATGAACGTGATGGAGTAACATGATAATACTGAGATATTTATTTATGCCCAAGGAGGCATGTATGCACTTGTTTCACTTCTGTGCTAGTCCTTTGTAATCTCAAAATACCTATCACTACAAAAACCATTCTATTTATCTTAATTTATTTTTATTAGCTTTTCTTGTGTAGGTTTATTCAATGTGCTTCATTACATTGTTTAGAATTACAGACTCAAGAAATCCTTACCAACATTGAAATAAAATTTGCCAATATTTCAAACAGTAAAATTAAACTTATTTCTGCACTAATACCAACAAGTTCTCCTCTAATTTGTCTACAGTTGATACAACATATTACAAACAATTCATGATTCATTTTTGTGCATAATTTACAAGACAGTTTTTGATTACCAGAGTAAATATTTTTAGCTTCTTGACTAAAACACAAAATTATACAAACTTATGACCCAACACCCAGAAAGGTTATGTTTCTCTCATTGCAACTGTGCATTTACCTTGTCCAGTGGTGTACCCAGGAATTTTGTTCAGGGGGGGGTTCAACAAATTCAGTTGAGGACAGAGGACAGAGAACGGGGATCTAGGGGTGGTAGCCCCCTACCCCTAGTCAAGGGTTCTGGAGGCAGCTGTAATTTGGTACAAGAAATTTCATTTCATACAGCAAAAGTTTCTTAATTTTTGGTACTTTAAGACTATTTATGATGACAACAGATTTATTTGTCATTGCTAATGTAAAACAATTGAGAACTTAGGTAGTTTTAGAATTTTACTGCCTTTTTTCCGAAGATCTTGGAGTGTTGGCATCCTAAATTCAGCAATTTTTAACAGTTTTCACAATCGGGTTGAGTTTGGCACGATTTTAGAGAACCTTCAGAATTTCAGGGGGGGGGGGTTTGAAACCCCAAACCCCCCCCTCGGTATGCCACTGACCTTGTCTATGAAGTTCCTAAATAAGTGATAAGATTCATGCAACAAATACTCAAACCAACACTTCCTTCTTCTTCCTAAATAGTGTAAAATGGTAGTAACCATGGATCTATAATGCAGCGGTGGCATCACAAAGGCCAAAACCCAGGTTCTGCAGTGACCCACAGGCATTGCATCACTTTGTATATTAGCCATAGATTCCATTGCTCTCACAGGCTTCATACCATTGTCAGCCTTTGATGAAACATGTTTTATCTTCCTAAATCTGGTTACACATTTTGTGAAAGAGCCTTTTCAGTCTTCAACCATAAATATTTACATTTGGCCTACATGAGAAAAATAAAGTAATACAGTAACAACACAGATGGATATTAGCCTTCCTGTAAACTGCAGAATTACAGCAATGAGGAAAAAAGAACTCATAGTACTGCAAAATGCAAGCAAAACACTACCAACATTGAAAATACGAGTGGAAGGTGAGGTCTTCTGTTCACTTAATAAGAAAAATAGAACAAAGCTATAGACGAGATTACTGTCATCAAGAATGGGATGCAGTGTAGCTCCATACCTTGGTGCCAACCGTTCAGAGGAATGTCCTGCCTCCATATTCCACATACAAGAACACTTATTCTTCTACTCTGCCAACGGAGGTGGGCCTTTCTCTAAAATGTTGTTACCTAACTAATACACTGAACAGTCACACTGGAGAGACAGGGATCTTCACATTTGGTGCCATGTGAATCTCAAAACCTCAATAAAGCTAGTCAGACCAGTTGGGTATAATATATTCAAATCTATTAACCAAAAAATACATGTTGGAAACATTTTATGTGATTTGGTAAAAGATTTAGATTGTATTAATCATGAAATTTTGTTGGCTCAGTTACATTTCTATAGGATTCGAGGAGTATCTGAAGACAGATTCAGGTCCTGTTTAACCAACAGCAGACAGAAAGTTGAAATAAAATCACCTAATAAAGCTCAAAATGTTTTCTCTGACTGGAGTACATTGAAACATGGAGTTCCCCAAGGATCAATTCTAGGGCCTCTGTTGTTCATAACATGTATGTATATGACCTTCCCCTTGGAATAAATTCTGTATCAGAGTCAATAATATTTTCTGACGATACTAGTGTCATAATTTCAAGCAGAAATTTTGAGGATTTCTGTTCAGTGTCAAATTTAGTTTTCTCTCGTACCTTAATAATCTGGTTCCAAATTTAGAAAAAATAAATATAATGAAATTCATAATGAAGAATTCATTGCATTTTGCTACATATTGGTTATAAAGAAAAGTATATTGAAGAGACAGTGAATACAAAATTTCTTGGTTTACATAAATTGGAAGAACCATAGTGAATGAATTATTCCTAAGATCAGTGGAGCATGTTATGCTGTTAGGTCAATGGTCCATATCAGTAACATTAAACTCTCAAATGAATTTACTATGTATACTTTTATTCTACTATAAAATAAGGAATGATTTTTTGAGGTAACTCTTCCAACAGTGGGAAGATTTTCAATTTACAAAAGAAAACTGTCTGAATAATGGCTGGTGCACAACCCATAACCTCTTACAGAATGCTATTTAAACAATTAGAGATTGTACCTGTTTGACACCAGTATATACTTTCATTAATTAACTTTATTATCAATAATCAGGAAATTTTTCAAACATCCATCTGTACACATCATCTTCATAGACCAAATGCCAACCTACTTTGTTTTCTAAAAAGTACATTCTATGCTGGCATAAAAGTTTTCAAAAGTTTACCACCTAGTGTGACAATCCTCAAGAATGACAAGGCACAGTTCAAAGCAACCTTAAGAAATTACCTATATACACACTCCTTGAACTCTGCAGATGAATTTTTTTATGTGTAAAGGTGTTTTATAATATTTTTATAAAATGTGTACAGTATTTTACACTGTAAATTTGTATATGTGTATTTATGACTTGCTCCACATCCAGCTGTCTTTATGACACACTTATGGATCAGTGGAATGTATGAATATATTTATGTATGATAAAGAAGTTTACTGGGCATGCTTGTAGCAAATTTCTGGTTCATGGTCCCCGCGGAGCATAAATCGCGAATCCCACAGTTCAAACTCTGTGTCGTCCAGGGCACCATCGAGTCTGCTACATCCACCACCACCGCCGCTCTTCGTTACAACTTGCTGGAATGAACAATGAACACGAATAAATATCACCCTGTCACTTCTTCAGTGTGCAGATCACGTATCAATATTTTTTGTGTTTTTATTACAATCCGAATCGTTTGTAATATATTCCTATACTCGTAAACCTAACCTCATACTTGACAGTACACGTTGTGTTGCAAACGAATAAAAACACATCTTTATTGTACCTTTCCTAGTTGAACCATCCCTAGATGACACGTATAAATTAATGCATAACTCAATGCTGTCTCGTCTTAAGTACTTCCTTCTACGTTACAGCTACGTGTTATCAACACGTTTATGCTTTAAAAGTACACATGTTGTGTTTATTTTTGTAACGTTGGCTACGCGAGTAGTATAATCAGGTATGGAATAAAATAGACCAGCAATACTTTAAATTTCCTAAATCCTTCATAGCTGAGAGACTGGAGGTTGGGCAGCAAAATTTTAGAAATGACTGGTAAGGTAGGCTATAACACTATAAGAATACTACGATACCATAAATAATATAACATTCTGTTACATTTACGTCGAAACTAAATCTAAATTAGAGGACACTATACTAATATTTCACATTTAATCAGATTTTCCAGAACTTTAGCACCTTTTATTTGCTCTTAGCTTCTTAATGCCTCGTTTAAAATTTTGTGATGGTGCCATTTTTATTGTTTATGACAAATAATGTGTACTCGTCAATCGCGATCTTTCGGAGTTCTTACTTCATTTCACTTGTGAAAACAATTGTTCGCACAAATACGTACTAATTTTCCAGGAAATATTAGCTGAATATTAAACCCTTCAAGACAAAAAAAATCCCGAAGAATTTAAAGTTACAATCCGTACCGCGCAGTAAACAAACCCAGTCTCGATTATAAACAACAATAAGTTAATGCATTATTTCCTGATTAGATGAAAAGCTATTTGATGCTCAATAACGTTCCTGTTCCATGGACTCAGTTAATTTCATTTTACTTTTATGTGTTGGTCAATAGATGCTTGTCTTGGGGACATCCATGCTCCGGCCGCTTTACCCACACCTCTTCGATAACAGTTTTGTTTACATCGCGTGATTGAGATCATTGACCATCCTCCAGCAGGAAAAGTGCATCGTAGCTAACATTCATCCCGACTACTACATGGCCTTGACAAATCATCTGTTCCTGGGGCAGCCAGCGTCTCCTAGCCCCTGCCACGAATGTGTCAGAACCGTGATATCTGAGGATAGTCAATGACGTCAACGCCTACCTTAGTCCTTACCAGTTGCTGGAAATACCCACGCACCTAACGGCCCGAAAGGGCAGCGTAACATTACGCCTACGCCACCGCACGGAACTGTGCGTCGCGCTAACTCTTCTTTTTTGACGATGGCATGAAATGTTTATCAAGAGCTGACGTACCATTGCGTGTCTCATGTTCTACACGTGCCTGTAATTTCATTCCTGAATCGCCCTTTCAACAGTAGGCGCCCTAGTAAAGCAGTACACGATATGTAACGTTTCGCTGAGTACTTTCCTTTGTTCACGAATAAGTATGTTTGATGAAGGGCTACGAAATAGCGTCCTTCTTACTCTTCATCTCAATCGGATTTTGTTTTTCGCATCGGCGTCTTGTACTAGTAAAAAATAAGATAAGAAGGTAAATGTAAATTTCAGCTTTTACTTCTTTCGATAAAAAGAGTTCCCGGGTTGCAGATGGGGATGGAAGCATGAACTTCGTGAACTCAAATTTTGGCGTTGGAAGTACGGATACAAATTTGATATTTGTGGCTCGCTGTACAGTAAAGTCTTTCGGGCGAGTTTCGTTTTTGGTCATTATCGAAAGAAAATTAAATTCGCCTGATAAGAATCGGTTCTGCCTTCCAGTATGTACTGTAACAAAAATGTATCGTTTTTCACTTATGATCTGATTACAACAGGGTTGTTCATGTCGATTTCCCGGAAACGGGCTTCCGGTTCACAGTTTGTGTTTTACGCAGGCGCGAAATTTATCTACGTTATTCGATAAACAGAAGTCAATAAATCTGATGTGTGTTTGACCGTGCATCATTGACATAAATAAAGTAGATGACCAACTAGATGCAACAATAACAATTTATTGATGTTCAAAATAGCTCAACATGTTTCGGGCAATTCTTTGCCCATTCTCACGAGCGCAAGATTGTGATTTACAGCATGTGGTATAATGGCCCCAGATTGTTGTCGGTCGGAGGCCTGGATTGCAGCGGCACGGACTGTGTGTTCGGTGTGAAGGACGTTTCTGGAACGTGTGAAGGACGTTCGAGCAACGTCCTTCACACCGAACACACAGTTCGTGCCGCTGCAATCCAGGCCTCCGACCGACAACAATCTGGGGCCATTATACCACATGCTGTAAATCACAATCTTGCGCTCCTGAGGATGGGCAAAGAATTGCCCGAAATATGTTGAGCTAATTTGAAGTTCAATAGATTGTTATTGTTGCATCTAGTTGGTCATCTACTTTGTTTATAGAAGACAATAAATTGGACGCTGCATGTACACAGATTGTAAAAAATGCGGACTTTTTTTTCCGAAATAATTCTAGTTTTGCTTCTCATGCGTGTGACTGACAGTATATTTCTCATCGTTTACTTGCGCGTCCCCTGCCACTGTGTCAATATTTGTGCTTCTAACAAAATTATGTAAACCTTCGTTTGACAGCTAATTCGTCAAATGCTTTAACTGTCTGTATGCGTGATGGACCGCCTGGTTATTCAACGATTGTTTTTCTAACTGCATACATTATACAGTGTCAAATGAGTGAATGATGACATTGGAATGATTTTGAAATGATTGTGACCCATTGTGTTGTGCTGTGTCATCAATTGCGTGGAAGGTCTGAGAAACACATTGCTTCAGTCAGACTAGTCAAGTTTCCCGACAGGAATTAGAAATCATGTTGTTTGTATGCTCTGTGACTTCACGTCACATACTTGCGTTACATGAAAAGACTGGCAAGTTGGCAAGGGGCGACAAAGGAGCCGACCGAAGTCTAAAGTAATTATCCGGGATACCGGAAAATCATGGAACATGTAAATAGAGTCATCCCTCGAAGTTACGTCGTAGGCGGTTCCGAGACCGACGACTTTTCCTGAGGTGACGTAAGTCGCGACAGATTTTCACATTAATGGAATGTTAAAATGGGACGGGTGTTTCCAGATAGTCTGTTTAACCAAGAAAAAAATGTATATTTCTATTTACAAAAATACTAAATCTGATATACAAATGACAATTTCAAGAGGCTCTTCCAATTGACCTAACGGTAGGTCATCTGGATCATCATCCCCAGCGTCCAACGTTACAGATGACTATGTACGAGACTCTGAAGACGACTTAAAGAAACTAAACACTGATCTCTATCGAGGCAAAGACCTCATAGCAAGCAAGCAAGCATCCACATAATTTCTTGTTTAGTAGCTGCTGTCGCTTGTTCGAATCAAAGTCCTCAAACACCTTGATGCCAGCATCAATTAGTCAAAACCCTCTCAGTCAGATTCGTAACCGTCATACTTACCACATCAAGCTCAGACTCAGTCTCAGATTCTTCAGCTTCCGAATTTCAAAAATATTTTCGAGTGTGAGCTACCGATCATTTGAGTTCAATAAATCAAAAATATCTTCAGCGCCGTACGTTAGAATTTATGCACCTTGCGATACTGAGTCTGGTGCGACTTAGGCGAGGAATTATGTAATTCGAGGGAATAGAGTGTGTATAAGCGTTTTGGCAGAAGTAATAAGGCGTACAAAAATAGTCGTAACGTAAGGCATCCATTTTGTTGCACTTCGAAAAACTCAACATACGACTTCTTAATTCAGAATATTTAGCACACATTAAAATGCCGAAAAACATGTGGATGCAACAAACATGTACTGTGTAATTATAATTGCTAAAGGAGATAATTTTATAACATTTCGGGCAATTCAATTTGTAGGACCATTACTACTTCAGAAGTACACCTTACACATTTGATTTTCCTCTATGTTCTTATGATCAGAGAAAATAACTTTCTCAGAAAATATGAACATAAGGATAAAGCATATAAAATTTCTGTCAGAATTAAAAAAAAAAAGTTAAGTTTGATCGAAAAACAGGTACATACACAAGAAAGAAAGAAAGAAAGAAAGAGAGAGAGAGAGACAGAAAGAAAAAAGGAAACCATACTCCATTACCGAACGTTCCTTTGCAATTTTATAACAATCAATGCTCCTTTACTGCGGATGCATGTCTTTAATTCATAAAGGAAACCGCCTATATTTCTTAGATCCCAGGTCTTCAAACGTACCGCAATTCAAAAGTATTTACGCTTTTGTTATATTCTACTCTTCTCTGATACGAGATTTATATAAAAATATATATTTTTTAAATTGATATTTACATAAAATATGAATAGAATAAACTTACATGCATGCAATTAAATTTACTAGAAATATATTATTCTCTAAAGAGTCCACCTAATATTTTATGTAAGTATTCTCTACAAATACGCCGAAAATTCTGCATAAATTTCGGCACTGCCGTATAAACAACTTAGTGTGGAAAGGCAAATAGCTGTGCAGGTAGACAAATGTAAGCTGCCAAGTAAGCCATCACTTGCCATCAATAGCACAAGTAAAGTAAAATCAGAAATACAATATTTAATTAGAAATGTCTGATGTGAAAATAGCTCTACTTGAGTTCTTTTCAACACGACAGCTAACCCAGCATCCTAAGGACGCTCAGGGTTAGAAGTAGGTGCATGAGGGTCGGTCCTGCGTATTGATCAAATAGGTAGCCATTAGACCTACAGACTGGAGTTCTGTAACGCAAAAAATAAAAACTTTCCTGACTTTGTGTACCAAAGAAGCCATGCTTTATCGTGAGGATTCTGACATAATGACTGAGCTATCACGAGTAGTTGAGTACATCGTCTTTCCCATTTACTTAAGTTTCATATCAAGATCGTATACTTCAGAGCACGAGGCAGTGTGGACTTACAGAGCTCTGTATTTAATGCAGTCGCTTGTCGTAAAAATTTACTCCCCTTTTTACTAATATACAAGAATTGTCTTGCTAGTTATAGCTTTTACTCCTTACACTGTTCTGACCCTGTGGACTCTTTCAACTCATAATTAATTTTGAGGCAATATATGTGTTACACGAATGGTAGGAAAATTTTATAGGGAATTTTCCCGTGTCACACAACATGGGGCAACAAAGAGAGTTCCTGTGTGATATTCGAGCCCGCAGTCTACCGCGGAACCCTAGGGTTTGCTACATTAAAGTGCAATTTCGTACTTACTGATAAATTTCAATTTCCATTGGAACATTCTGTGGAATTTCTAAGGTAATTGTCAGCAGAGCAATATATGCTGTTAATGAGAATGTGGCGCATTTGTGTCACAAGTCTTTGTGTCCCAAACAGTGCCCTAATGGCACACAAAACTAATGCATCTCACTGTCACCCAACATATCTGTCAGTGACACAGTCCGACTGACGTCCTCCGTTCCTCTGAACGCGGAAGCACAAGAACGCCTAATGTTTAACCAACACTAAACGCCTAAAACAGACATGGCGCTGCACTGAACACTGTCCGCTGCAGTGAGACTCTCACCAATAAACACCTCTATTTTTCCGCATATTTTCGAATGCATTATTATGCACGTTAGCTTTACTACGGTATCGAAAGTTACGAAAATTTACCTGACATTTGTCACTCAACTTTCTGTAATATGACAGACAACTAGAAAACAATTCTGAGACTGACTGAGCTGTGACTTGCGTCGATTTAGTTAGGTAAGGTGGGCGCCGGCGCAACTTGCTTTAAGCCATACGTACTCAGTGAAGGACACTTTTTACCCAGTGAAATGAAACAGGCGTAATATAACCAGCTCTATACAGTGTCGAAATTTGTGTTTCGCAAACTGTGTAGAATTGAATCGAATTTTTAAAGCATTTGTGTGTACTAATATTTGGGCTGTCAAATGAATTTCAACAAAATATTGTTTCAAATTGATTTTTTAGCTTCATATCGGCAATGGAGTTCTATGTGTACAGCGGGTACAGTGTCAGTGTTACGTGGAGAATCTCTAGTGTAAGAGATCGGGCGTTAAATTTTAAGTCTTGGGGTAGGAGAAAGAGTGTAGGATGCTTCTATATTAATTTATTAGGATATGATAGAAAATTCGGTTATCGAAAATAATTACACCGGTCCTGATGAAACCGAATACACCATTGCGTAAAGTTCCTGGCTGGCAAGTGGATGTGATCAGAAATGGAGTTGAAAACGTTCTCACATAACGGGGAATTACATATTGCTGCGCAAAACAGCGAGACAGCTGGAGGTGGGATATTGGTGGCGGTGCAGCTGATTAAATACTGAGTATATTACATTACATATGGAGCCCGCCCTATCTAATGACTTGCAACAGAATGCTCAGTAACTAGAGCTGATATGGAATGCGACATTTGCAGTTTTCTGCCGTGTCGTAGACGTATGTTGGTTAAAAATAAAAAACAAAAAGGTAAATCAGTCCCATTAGAGGCCCGAAGTGCTCAGAGGGTTCCAGGGAGTTAAGGTTCCCAAATTACGTGACAATAGCCCAGGATTGTGGTAAGGTTGTCAGCCTTACGCACCGGCCGCTTTTTACCCCCCAGGAAATACTCCTGGTACTCATTTCTGTTAGAGGCTGAGTCGACCCCAGGGCCATAGTGCGATCGGAAGTAATATGTCAATGAAAAATTCCAATGACACCATCTGGAATCGAAACAGCGACCTTACAATTTGTAGCACAGCGCGTATGTTGGTTAGTCTACATATATTTAAACACATTTCAGGAAATAATTTTACAAAAGTTGGCGAGACTGAAAATGTGTAATTTGTAACAGCTACATACAAAAATCGGCGAGAACTGTGCGATCGTTTCTGATAGTAAGGTCACTCACCTAATGAATTTCATCTATAACTTTCAAATAAAAGCACATGTACCGCTGCCAAAATAAAAACGCCGAAGTTATAACTGTTATTTCAGTATTGTTTAAGTTAGCACAAGACTCATTTGTAGGGGTTTCGTTGTCTGCGTCAAGACAGCGAGGGGCTTTATGGGTTTTACTTTCCACTAAATATTATTACGGCGCTCAAATAAAAGAGGCCGAGATGGGCGGGAAAGAAATGGAAAACCCATTCTGTACTTTTTGATGTTTTGCTAACCGTGCATCTCAGTATAATCTTAGCAATTGACCAACTTAATGCACAAATTCTTGTTTTATAATAAGTTTATTATATTCCTCTACATGTTTCGAGCACTGTTGTGCTCATCACCAGGAGGTCAAATTGTATTATACAGCATCTGGTATCGTCACACTCTGTAGGTGGCCGTCCGGTGCGCACCGGCGCACCGGACGGCCACCTACAGTGTGTGACGATACCAGATGCTGTATAATACAATTTGACCTCCTGGTGATTAGCACAACAGTGCTCGAAACATGTAGAGGAATATAATAAACTTATTATAAAACAAGAATTTGTGCATTAAGTTGGTCAATTGCTAAGACCATTCCGTACATTTGCCGAACATGCATAAGCGTCACATCCAAAAAAATTCTCTGAAGTGCCGGAAGGAATCAGCCTTCGAACTGTTACAAAGCCGTCACTAAACCTCTTATAAAAACTGGAAAATGTTAAAACACCGTGCACTTGCTTTGTACGTGCTGATATGGTGAGGTAAATTCAGTCAAAAACACAGCTATAAATATATGGCTAAATGATGGTGTATATTAGCAATGAAAAAACTACATGTTTCGGCCTGTGGCGGCCATCTTCAGGTTTTGACGAATTTCTTGCTATAAGAATTTTATATATAACAGCAAGAAAGATGTCAAAACCAGAAGATGGCCGGTATAGGCCGAAACATGTAGTTTTTACATTGTTAAGCATATTATATAAAACTCTTTTGGCAAGAAAGTTGTCAAAACCTGAAGATGGTCGCTATAGGCCGAAACATGTTGTTTTTCCATTGCTAGTAAACACCATCATTTAGCCATATATTTATAGCTGTGTTTTTTTTACTGAATTTACCTCACCATATATTTTAAACATACAACGGGGATGGCACACCTCAGAATTGTACTGAGTTAAATCGAATACTCACGGATACAGAACGTTCTTTAATTCCTTTAATAGCACCCGACTAAACTCAATTATGTGTAAAATGGATATTGGTTTGTGTTTGCCCTTCGTGCAGACGGTTCTATATTTGACCCAGTGACACAAACTGCTCCGTTATTTGCTGTGGACTTGTAAAAGAACAAGGGAGGACGCCAAGTAATGTGCGTGTCCTCGTGAGCCACCGCGCTTCTTGAATTGTTAATTAGAGCTATTCGTAGGGCTTCCAAAAATTTCCACAAGCAACGAAGAAGTTAAAATTGTAAAACTTTCCAAATAATAAACAATACATACCTATAAATAGCTTTCAATTTCTCCTACGTTTAGCAAAAAACCACTTTTCAACCGAAAGAATTATATTGTCTCAGAACGGAAAAAGGAAGTGCGTGACTACATGTTGTCCCAAATTCGCTTATCGTAGGAAGGTGGAAACTAGAAAATGATGGCCCCTGACGGTAAAAAGCTTATACAATGTTTTGTGAAGATCCAACAAATGTTTCAAAATTTGAAACATGTAGGAAATATGATAATGCCACAAACTTACTGGTTTTCTTTGTAAGTAGGAAAGGAGGCTAAGATGTTCCTTTCATTTTAGGAATTCAGGTATTGTATCTTACTTCCATATTTTCCTAATTTTGATTGCGTACTTAACTCATTTTCATGTTAAGTGAAATCGCATTAATTGCGTAGATCACAGCCCAGATTATGAAGACAACCAATACTCCAGCGCAACCGTAGGATGGTGATTCGATTATGCCATGAACAAAGTACTCCACTTTCTTTTCATACCGTCAGTGATCCCTTGTCCCATCATTCGATGTTATGTAGAATTTGATTCGTGCATCATCGTTTAATAACCCACAAAAACACGGAACATCAGTTCATGTTTATCTCCCATCACGTGATCTCGGACTGCAAGACCCTACGTTACAGCGGAAGGTTCGTCGCTCTGGATGGGGTTTCCCAACCAGGGTTACACTGAACACAGTCACGGGTTCCGCTCGAAATGGCGAAATACATAAAAATTTTGAAATAACGCAAAACATTCCACGTATCCCTCAAAATATCGCGGGTTTTCCGGCAAATAACAATACTGTAGTAATCTCCCTGCGCTACCGGCCGACCTGCAAAATTTACACGAGATCCTCCTAACATGAAAAATTAGTTTAGGGGTTCCTCCATGGAAGAAATTTTGGAAATGACAGATCTAGAACGCTACAAAGGTATTCAGCATGTTGCTTACCTTCTTCTGGCTCTGCTTAGAGCACGACGCTTTCTTACTGGACATCCGAACGAGTTTAAAGTAAGGACGATGCGAGGTGCAACTATATTACACTCCAGTGTAACTGACGGTCGGTCTGCAACCTTATCAACTGTACTGCTGATAGCAGTATCGGACACCCCACGCTGGGTGACATCTAGACAATATGCGTAACTTGGCCTAGTTGAGAATGTTTTGGTTAATTAGGCATGTAGATGGTTTGATATATTGCCAAGGATTCTGGTGCACATACAACTTCCTGACGAAGTCACATGTTAGGGAATCCAAACAATTATTTGAATTCGTAATGTTATTATAATGTGCACTAAACAACAGTTATGTTTAGTTAAGTGTTGTGAGTGTTATCTCGTCTTGCAATATCCGAAGATACTCCACACTCGTCAGCGTTTATATTTGAAAATTAGATCAAATAAAGTTCCAATAAATTCCACATTGCTGTTCACACCTTGCATCTTTATCAAGTTATTTATCTAAAAATTATTTTAAAAATACGCATTATATAATGGCTATTTAGTGCGTGTTGCTGGATAATTGTTAGATACAGTTCTAGTGGTTTCAATTGTTAATTTCCACAGATAGTTGTGATTCCCAAGGTAACGTTCCAAAGATTATTGTTCTGGAGGCATAGCATGAAATTTTTGTTCTTGCCTCTTGAAAAGGAAGGACCTGGATGAATTCGGAAATAAAGAACATGATTCCCTTAAATCTTTGTGGTCAAAGTTATTATTGTGAATTCCAGCAGCCTTGTACAAATTAATTTTCCACAAAATCTCTAAATTCAAGTTCAAAGCCAGTCACTAGATAGCAGGAGCTTGAGTATAACTAACATAAAACACTGTAAAAATACGTGTAGATTTCAGATCGACGTTGGACCTGGTAAAGCAGAGAGCACTGTGGAATTTAACTCGACATTAGACCGTTACTTGTTAAATCTGGTACGCAACAACTTGCTGTCATATTTATAAGGTTAACCCTTTGACGCTTAACGACCACTATAGTGGTCGTACCGCACCGCTAACCTCTAAACGTTGCATTTTATATATTTATTCAACAAATAAAGGTACTGAGTATTTTAAACATGGTATATACT